>Ga0302271_10002436_pt1 | contig 16772 bp, 15 predicted proteins | sample III_Bog_N1_1_FD_198767 | JGI IMG/M metagenome (GOLD analysis project Ga0302271, IMG submission 198767) | Peat permafrost microbial communities from Stordalen Mire near Abisko, Sweden - III_Bog_N1_1 | ecosystem: Environmental > Terrestrial > Soil > Wetlands > Peat | place: Sweden: Abisko...
TCAATGGGACCAATACACAGGAGTTCAGATCACTTTATGAATTAATGGGTTGTCTCGGCAGAACAACTACAAGGTCTATTTAAAATACTTCCTGTAATTGTCAATAAAAGGGCCGATTTCTTCAACAGCAAGCTTCTTGGCTATTATTTTTTTGTTTTTATCCAGAATATAGATAGTAGGTGTGGAATTCACATTATAATAAAAGTCAAAATGTGAGCTTCTCTGCGGATCCCACCCATTTATCCATGTAATTTTATTATCCTCTATATATTTTGTCCATTTTACCTTGTCTGAAGTTGTACAAACAGCAAAAACTTCCATGGAATAGTCTCTTGGCTTATCATAGAAGGCCTTTAGTTTGGGCGTGGCTTCCTTGCAGTGTCCGCAATCGGGTTCCCAGAAGTAAAGGATAGTAAATTCTTTTTCAACATCATAGAGTGAAACAAATATGCCTTTAAAGGAGTCCATGACCATGTTTTGAGCTTTTTTGCCTATAAGATTTGGCCTTATCATATCAATTTGCTTTCTGAGATCATCTTTAAACTCTTTGGTTACCCAGTCTGCTTTCCCTGAAAGATAGATATCGTCTGCCAGCTTCACCATCACTGCATCATGACCCATTATTTCACTTTCTCTGAAATGATTAAAAAGATATACGGCAACGAACTGGTACACCTTGTAATTATTTCTGCATTTTTCAATTAATTTGTCGATTTCCTTATTAATTGAATCAGGGGCCTGAATTATCACAGATGTAAAGAAAACATTCAGTCTCGAGTAAAGGATAGGTGTCCGAAGTAATTTTTCATCAATAAGGTCAATATTATCGAAAAAATGATCCTTGTTATAAAGGTAACTTTTAATCCACCTAACAGAATCAGGTTTGGCGAATCCTATTGGAACCGGAAAATCAGGAACATCTACCGGAAGCAGCGCTTTTACCAGGATTGCGAGTAAATTTCCGTTGTTTGCCTGAATTACATCTTTGAGGTATGATTTCATATTTTCTTCCTGACTCTTCTGAACTGGACTAAGTATTTTCAGAGAATCGCTGTTCAGCCTGTTATTCTGAATTCTTTTCGAAATGGAAGCAGACTGCTGTTGCAATGACATCCATTTTTTCTGATATGCCACGAAAGCTGTGTTCTCATCTGACCCGGTAAATTTGAGGGTATTGAAGAAATCCTTGTAGTCGCAGCTTAGTGAAAAGCGTTGACCTGAGGATATTAAAAACTCAAAATATTTCCTTCCGGGTAAGACGATCATATATATACCCGAAGGAAGAGTTTCCTGTCCATGTACTATTCCATGGCCAGCTTTGTCGAGTTTTATTGTATCTTTTATATACTGCTTGTCACCTAAATGATATGCCATAAAAACTGTCGAATCCTGGAGCCCTTTTACAGTTATATCAATTGCATAGCCGTTTTTTAATTGTCCAAACGAAAAAACCGAGACTGATAAAAATAAAATTATTAAAAAAACCTTTCTCATTTATATGTAAGATTACTGACGCGATCCGCAAAATTAGCTAATGCAAATTCTTTGCCAAAGATTGTCCGACAAATATTATGAAAATTATCGTACATTTGATTGAATAACCTCTGACCGAAATGAAGATCTCATTGCTGATTCCTGTATTGGATTATGATATTGTTGCGCTTGTTTACAGCATGAAAAATGCGATGGGCAAAGTACCTGAGTTCTGTGAGATACTTATTGGCGACGATGGCTCCACAGCAGAATTCAGTGAAAAATATAGATCACTCGAAACAGAAAATATTAAAGTTATCTCTTCTGAAAAAAACATTGGCCGTGCTGCGATCAGGAATAAACTGGCTCTTGAAGCCAAAGGTGATTACCTGCTTTTTATTGATGCCGATGTAATGCTGCCGGGAACAGCCGAAGCATATATTCTTAAATGGCTCCCCAGTATGAAAGTTTCAAGAGTAATATGCGGCGGAACACTATATCACGAAAGCGCTCCCGGCGATCCTGACAAACTGCTCCGGTGGAAATATGGGAAATGGAGAGAACAGAAAAGTGCCGTTGAAAGAAATAAACACCCTCATGCCGGATTTTCAACTTTTAATGTTCTCATTGACAGATCTGTATTCTCTAAGATACGGTTCAATGAGGAATTAAAGCAATACGGTCATGAAGACACGCTTCTTGGTTATCAGCTGAAAAAAGCAGGTATTGGGATTCTTCATATTGACAATGGGCTTATGCACGAGGGACTTGAATCGAACAGGGAGTTTCTTAACAAAACCAAACTTGGAATTGAAAACCTCAGCAAGCTTTATGATAAAGTAACTGATAAGAAAGCATTTTCAGAAACTGTTATTCTCCTCGGATTTTATAATAAACTCAAGTTTTTCGGACTGACCAGAATTATGGCGGCTATTTTTATCAGATATCGGGACCGGATGGAAATCAGGCTTGACTCCAGTGATATCTCCCTGTTATTATTCGGTTTTTATAAGATGAGCATGTTTTGTACTTACAGGGAAATTCACAACAGGAAAAAAATCACACCTGTCTTCTAGCTTTTAATCGTTCAAAAGCCGATGTTATTTGCGAATAGGATCGCAGGCAAAAACATACTACTCAATTCGTAGTTACCGTTTTATGCAGGATCTTGGATAATTCTTATTGATTATGAATCAGTTATAATTCAATTTTCATAAGATCTATATTACCGTCGAATCTCCTAGTTGCTTTTAATATAAAATCAAATCTGTTGACCATTGTACACAGAAAAAAGTCAGTCGGAGGGGAGAAATCAATATTTATTGGATTAAAGAATCGCTTGCCGGAGCTGTTTTGAAGATCGGCAATTCTGGTTTCAGCAATGAATTTTTCATTATTAAGTTCCGTTGCTATCATTTCTGCACACATCAGATCCTCTTCAGCAGAATTTGTGGCCCTGTATCCCATAGCTACGAGTGACACATGATCGGGGTTGATTGATTTTATGTATTTAACGATAGCACTTGCATTTACAAGACTTCCCGTCAATATTGCATCAGCATGAACGGCATTTATAAGTCCCTGTGTCCCGGCTGTAGTTGTTTGAATAACAGTTTTTCCCGAGAGATCGGCTTTAATAATTTCCGTAGGACTATTTCCAAAGTCAAAACCGGGGATTTTTTTCTCGTCGCGCTCACCAACCAGAACGCAATTTTTATAAGTCGCTTTTAGTTTCAGAGCTTCAGAGACTTCCGCTGTAGCGATTATTCTCACTGCCCCGGCATCAATTGCATAACATGCAACTGAAAAGGCCCTGAAAACATCTATAATGACAGCCACACCTTTTGAATTCCTGGCACCTTCAACAAATTCAAGTATTTCAACTTTCATTTTATCAATGTTTTGAAAGTGAAAATAGCAATTTTTTTACTTATTCCATTTCATGCCCAAGGTATTTCGTATATTTGATGCGGAGAGCATTTTCTACAAATAACTTATTGATATTAATGCAAATATAACATTATGGTAAATCCTATTACATGGATGCTGGACCTGCTCAAGAGATTTAACCATATTATCTGGAATACACCGCTTTCGGAGATTTCAAAAGGTAAGACTTTTATATTTAAACAATTGAGAATAATTGTCCTGGCTGCAAGAGGCTTTTCAAACGATAAGGTTTCAATGCGGGCCTCTGCATTGACTTTCTATTCGCTTCTTTCTGTTATACCTATTGCAGCAATCGTATTTGCAATCGCCAAGGGATTTGGTCTTGATCAAACTCTTCAAAACCTGATAGTCGAAAAGAACCAATCGGAGCAGGAAGTTCTCTCATGGCTTCTTCAGAATGCCAGGATTGCTATTGAAAAAACCAGTGGAGGTTATATAGCGGGTATTGGTATAATAATTCTTTTCTGGTCGGTAATGTCACTGCTCAATCATATTGAGAGCTCATTCAATCATATCTGGCAAATCCGTTCAGCCCGGCCCTGGCTCAGGAAATTTACCGACTACCTGACCATAATGCTTATCGCCCCTGTTTTTATTATCCTTTCAAGTGGTATAACCGGTTTTATAATTAAGGGGCTTCCTGAATATATGGCTAACGCACCCATTCTTGACTTTTTTAAACCTGTTATCAGTTTTTTAGTCAGGTTTATTCCTTATTTTATTAGTTGGGTGTCACTGACAATACTTTTCATTATTATGCCAAATGCAAAAGTAAAGTTTGTGCCAGCCCTGATCTCGGGTATAATTGCAGGTACCATACTTCAGGGTATACAATGGTTATATATCGATCTTCAATTCGGGATTACAAAGCTGAATGCCATTTATGGCAGTTTTGCCGCAGTGCCCTTATTTATTATCTGGATACAGAGTAGTTGGAGTGTGGTTCTCCTTGGAGCAGAAATATGCTTTGCCAATCAGAATATCTCGAGATATGAGCTGGAGTCTGAAGCCCTGAATATAAGCAACTATCAAAAACGGGCGCTTATACTGATGATTATGCATATGATTATCCGTAATTTTATATTGGGTGAAAAACCTATCAGTGCTGAATATATTGCAGCTAATCTGAAAATCCCCGTCCGGCTTGCACGTGATATTCTTGCAGATCTCAGCAGCGCTAATCTTGTTTCGATAATTCACGAAAATGAAGAGAAAGAACGATTATATCAACCGGCTATTGATGTAAACAGATTAACAGTAAGTTACGTATTTTCACGTCTCGACAAAAAAGGCGTTGAGCAGATAATGGTGATAAGGAATAAAGATTATGAGAAGATCATCTCGATGCTGGAAAAATTTGACAAGATGATTGCAAAATCTGACTCGAATATATTGATCAAAGATCTTTAATCTGATTTCCTTTGTGCTATTTAGATTTTGTTTCTCGTTTAATAGTTTTCAACAAAGCTTATAAATTCTGGAAATGATTTCCATTCATTAAACAAATAATGAGGAAGTTTAAGGACTATATTTTTTGTGTGTTTTTCTTTTTCCCAATATCCCTCCAGGTTTTTTGAAGGAAAAACACGGTCTATATCGCTCGTTACAGCATAATCCCATCTGAATCCAGGATCTTTCTGCTCCATTATCCGGTTATAGAGCCAGCGGAGTTCATCATGCAAGGATTTCAATGTTCGGTGGGGGATTCTATCAATGTTTGAAAGGTATGACTTTTTATCTCCGAACATCCTGAAGTAGAATTTATCTATGTTTTCTTCAGTAATGTGATTTAGAGTACCTTCGAATATATTCAGCGGTATCCCATACATGTCATCTGCAGGAACCGGGGTTCCGTTAACAGCTATGGTAACATCGGGTTTAATGCCTGTTTTTGGCGAAAGATATTCAGCCGCCCAGACCCCTAACGACCAGCCTATAAGTGTAATTTTTTCATAAGTTTTCATTTCAGGAAGAACCAGAGCTTCGTCTGCAGAATAGTTATAAAAAAGAATAAAATCAAACTCGTCATTACATAGTGGTGTGAAGACGTTTTCATCAGTGCCCCAGCCTCCATATAATACAACAAGATGATTATTCTTTTCCCGTCTTCTGATATAGGTCTTCATAACACTCTATACAGCTTATTGATAGTTTTCTTCAGTTATCCCCATTTACTGAAAGTACGCAAAGATAGTCTATTTTTTAATTCTTAATTCGCTATTCATTTGTTCAATATTCTTAATTCAAATCAGAGTAAATTAATAAATTACGAATGAAGAACATTCGAAATCAGAATTCAGAATTCAGAAGTAATGGATATTAGGCCGATCGTTGTGGTCAGAATTAACAAAGAAGTATTTGCTATTTTTAGAATCTTGCAAACAGATAAAAAAATAAGAGGAGGAAGGGTGGTTGTGAGAATCAGGAGCGGGCTTTATTAATGAGATAATTCCCGTGTCTACTGTCTGATAAAAGGATGGAACCATGGTTAGCTGGCGCTATTCCTGCGGTTCCTGATGTGAAAGTCAATGTCTGCAATACAATCCTGTTGATTTTCACCCCCAACCCTTGCTCATCTCCTCTTAATACCAATAGCATGAGCTTGGTACAAATTTAGAAATAAAAATCATTAAATCAAATATATCTAATAAAATTATGACGAGCATATGTTTATTATTGACAAATAATTGTCTATATTTATAGTATCTGATCGGAATAGACAAATTTTTAAATGGTTGCGGAACTTGAGAAAATATTATATGACGATGGAGGAGGGTTTAGAGCCGCCTATATCAGCGAAACAGGTGGTGTGTGGCACTTTCATCCGGAATATGAACTCGTTCTGAATATAAAAAGCAATGGAACCCGTATTGTAGGTGATAGTGTTGAATTATTCGACAGATATGATATGGTCCTGATAGCCGGGAATATACCTCATTGCTGGAACTATTATAAGCAGAATAACAATCTTCCTGAAAATCATGGTATTGTTGTTAATTTTAAACTTGAATCTATCGGTGAAGCACTTTTATCGCAGCATGAATTACACTGTCTTAAAGACTTGCTTGGTGAATCTGACAGAGGAATAGCATTCTCAGTAGAGGATTCAAGGAAGGCTGAAAAACACCTGATACAAATGATTAATAATAAAGGTATTGATAAAATGATCGATTTTTTCAATATCATAAAGATACTTTGTTCATCGAGCAAAAGAGCTTTTCTGTGTTCAGAAAATTATAAACTGGCATTTGATGAACGTGGAAATAAAAGAATGTCTGATGTTTATACATATATAAGGGAAAATTATTTTAAAGCAATTCCTCTTGAAAAGATAGCTAAAATTGCCAGAATGAGTCCTTATGCATTCAGCAGGTATTTCAAGAAAAACTCAGGAGCAGGTTTTATTGAGTACCTGAACCGTGTCAGGACAAATAAAGCATGTTATCTTCTGAGGGAAACAGAATATCCTGTGCATGATATAGCAATGGAATGCGGTTTTGCCAGCATTTCCAACTTCAATAAGCAATTCCGGAAAACCGAAGGAATCTCCCCGAGAGAATTCAGAGCACAATTCAAATAGTGCTTTGTACCTTTTAATTGTCTATTCTATTAACTTTGAAAATAAAAATTATGGCAATGACATTGCTTGAAAAAATACTTGCAGCACATTCAAAATATGAGGCTGTGAAGCCGGGAGAAATTGTAGATATTGAAATTGACTCAAGGGTTGCCCGTGATTTTGGAGGCGCAAATGTTGTTAAAAACATTAATGATCATGGATTGACTATACACGACCCGGATAAAACCTTTTTTACTTTTGATTGCAATCCGACAGGGTCAGATCAGAAATATGCTGTCAACCAGCATATTTGCAGGTTGTTTGCACATGAACATGGAATAAAAGTATACGACATTAATGCAGGAATCGGCACTCACGTTCTGTTAGAAGAAGGATATGTTTACCCGGGTTCAACAGCTTTATCAACTGATTCCCATGCAAATATTCTTGGCGCGGTCGGAGCCTTCGGACAAGGAATGGGAGATATGGATATTGCAGCAGCCTGGCATAATGGAAAAGTCTGGTTTAAAATTCCGGCATCTGTAAAGATAAATTTTGAAGGAAAAATTCCGATTAATGTAAGTTCCAAAGACATTGTTTTAAATCTTCTTAAAATCTTCGGTGCCAATTCGCTTCTTGGCTATTCAATAGAGATATATGGTCCTGCAGCTGATGATCTGGATTTGGATGACCGCATCACTATATCTTCCATGGCAACGGAAATGGGAGCAATAATCATTCTTTTTCCTCCTACAAAAAAGATAATTGATTACTGCTCAGTTCGTGCAAAAACAAAATTCACTCCATTATTTGCAGATATCGATGCGCAATATGAAAAGACTTACACAATTGACGTGACTAAGTTTGAGCCAATGGTGTCACGACCGGGAGAACCACATGATACCGTAAATGTATCGGAAGTTCTGGGTAAAAAAATAGATTCTGCATTCATAGGAAGCTGCACCAATGGCAGAATGAACGACATGAAAGCTGTTGCAGCAATTCTGAAAAACAGGAAAGTGGCCCCAGGGGTGGTCCTGAAAATTGTCCCGGCAACCGATGAGATATGGAAACAATGTCTGAATGACGGGTTGATTGATATTTTCAAAAATGCCGGTGCGCTTGTTTCCAACGCTGGATGCGCGGGATGTGCAGCTGGTCAGGTTGGACAGAATGGAGCCGGCGAAGTGACAATAAGTACAGGCAACAGAAACTTCCCGGGTAAACAGGGAAAAGGGAGCGTATATCTGGCTTCTCCCGTGGTGGTTGCTGCATCGGCGGTGGCTGGATATATTACTTCTTCTGATAAAATACCTGAAAAACCGTCCGTTTTTGCTGTAAAGGAGCAATCTTCAGACGCTCATATAAGTAAGCCTGTTCGAAAAAGTATTCCTGACAAAAAATCTGTTATTGAAGGTAGAATATGGATTATTCAAAAAGATAATATAGATACCGACATGATCTTTCATAACCGCTATCTCGCTATTACAGATTTTAAAGAAATGGGCCAGTATACCTTTGATAATCTTAAAGGTTTTGAAACCTTTTCAAAAAAAGCACTGACGGGAGATATAATAATAACAGGAAAGAATTTTGGATGCGGGAGTTCCAGACAGCAGGCAGTAGATTGTTTCGCTGCCCTTGGTATCCAGGCAATTATTGCAGAGTCTTTCGGGGCTATATATGAAAGAAATGCAATAAATGCAGCTTTCCCGATAATGAATTGCTGTACCCTTTCTGAATTGGAACTGAAAGATGGCGACACTATCAGGATCAATCTTATAACCGGAAATATTGAAAACACGGGAAATCACAAAAGCATTAATGCGGAACCTTTCTCAGACGTGCAGTATGAGGTATACCAGAACGGCGGCCTGCTTGGGTAATAACTATTAACAATGAGATAATGAAGCCACAAACATTTGCAGAAAAAATATTCAAAGCTCCAGCCGGCACCATAGTATTTGCCAGGCCGGATATTATACTGACGCATGATAACACATCAAGCATTTATAAGACATTTCAGAAGATGGGAGGAAGCAAGGTAGCTGATCCCGACCAGATGCTGGTGGTGCTTGATCATAACGCACCACCCGCCGATGCTAAGCTTGCCACCCAATATCAGGATATAAGGGATATTGTTTCACAGCAGGGTATTGAGAAGTTTTATGATGCTGGAAAAGGGATATGCCATCAGATAATGTCGTATCATGCCCGACCGGGTATGCTGATAGTAGGCAGCGACAGTCATACTTCGACTGCAGGAGCTTTTAATTCTCTGGCAGCGGGTATTGACCGCACTGAATCAGCGGGTATCTGGAAACGAGGAGAAACATGGTTCCGTGTTCCCGAATCAATAAAAATATCTTTGAGAGGCAGATTGAATGAAGATGTCTCCGCCAAGGATCTTGCCTTGTGGATTATTGGAAGGATCGGATCGGATGGCGCCAACTATATGTCAATCGAGTACCATGGTGATGGTGTTAAAACCCTAGATATCTCTGAAAGAATGACAATTGCAAACCTTGCTTCTGAAATGGGAGCAAAGAATGCAGTGTTTCCGGCAGACGAAGTTCTTGAAGATTTCTATGGCGAAAAGACATCCGGGACCTGGGCCGATGCAGGGGCAAATTATTTTAGTGAGCTTGTTATTGATCTGAATGAAGTATTCCCTGTAGTTGCAGCCCCTCATAATGTGGATAATATTAAATCGGTTGCTGAAGAAGCAGGAACTGTTGTTCATGAAGGACTTATTGGTACCTGCACAAATGGAAGAATTGAAGATATGCGGATAGCTGCCGGAATTTTAAAGGGCAAAACAATTAAAGACAGTTTCCAGCTTAACATAATTCCGGCGTCGAGAAAGATTTTTCTTCAGGCTATCGAAGAGGGTATAATTACAACTTTTATTGAGGCCGGAGCAAATGTACTGACGCCTTCATGCGGCCCTTGTCTTGGTACCGGGCAGGGAATTCCTGCAAACAGACATACTGTTATTTCAACTGCTAACCGGAACTTCTCAGGAAGGATGGGGAACAAGGACGCTAAAATTTATCTGGCTTCTCCTGCAACTGTTGCACATTCAGCTTTGACTGGTGTTATTACTGATCCAAGGGCTGAGTGGGGAAGGGAAAAATTTCCGTACAAAATTTCACAGAGTGTTACATTTGAAATAAAACCAGGCGAAAACAGGAGAATGGGATCGGTCTGGAATTATTCGGATGTCGATAATCTGAATACCGATCAGATGTTTGCTGGTAAACATACCTATAACGTACTGAGCTCTGATCCTGAAGCGATTATCCCACTTCTCTTTGCGGATTTTGATCCGGGTTTTAGCAAGAATGTTAAAAAAGATGATATTATAATCGCAGGCGATAATTTTGGATGCGGAAGCTCAAGAGAGCATCCTTCAGTGGGACTTTCATATCTTGGGATTAAAGCTATTATAGTGAAATCGGTTAACAGGATTTTTTACCGATCCTCAATTAATCAAGGCTTGTTGCTGATTGTTCACAGAGAAGCCGTCGAAGCATATAAGCCTGGTGATCAGGTAAATATTGATTTTGATAAAGGTGAAATACTCATTGGTTCAACAAGATTTTCCTTTGAACCGCTTCCTGACAAGCTTAAGCAGATTATCGATAAGAAAGGACTTGTTAACTATATGAAAACAATATAATTAAAGTCATATTCTAATAATAAGTTCATCTCAAATTCATAATCAGGTTGCAAAAACTGAAAAAAAATGTATTTTTGCAGCCGGAAAAAGGTTCCGTAGCTCAGTTGGATAGAGCAACAGCCTTCTAAGCTGTGGGTCGTGCGTTCGAGTCGCACCGGAATCACTAAAAAGAGGTACCCTGAAGGCACCTTTTTTTATTTCTGAACATTAAATAATTTTTCATTCTCAATCTGACACTACGCAGTATTAACAGATTTAATCTCTTCTGTTTTATTGGTAACTTAGCGACCTGGTTTTTATTTCTGAGTAATATGAATGAAAAGATCTGGACAAAGGATTTCATATTCCTTATTTTGTCCAATTTTTTAATGTACATAACTTATTATGCAATACTTTCGGCATTGCCAATTTATCTAGTCGGTGATCTGAATGCTTCTAAATTGCAAGTTGGCATTGTTGTTGGCGCCTACACTATTGCATCGGTTCTTGTACGTCCATTTTCGGGTTTTGCACTAGACAGGTTTGGCCGGCGTACAATATTTTTACTCGCTCTTATACTCTATGCACTTTTGTTTACCGGATATCTTTTTGCACTTACAATAACATCAATAATTGTTCTAAGGTTTGCCCAGGGCCTGACCTGGGGGATTACAACTGTATCCGGGTCCACTATTGCCACTGATAATATTCCTGCTTCAAAGAGGGGGGAAGGGATAGGATATTTTGCTCTCTCAACAACAATGGGTATGTCAGTTGGTCCGATTATCGGATTATTTATCTGCCATGAGTGGGGTTATACAACCATGTTTGTTTCGGGATGTATAATAAGCGTGATAAGTCTCGTTTGTGCTTATGCTGTGCATATGCGAAAACGTTTTGTTGTTGGCAAGCATATAAGGATGGAACTTAGCAGTCTGTTCGACAGAAATTCCATCCGTCCATCCTTAAATGTTTTCATAACAATGATTGCCTACGGCGGGTTACTTTCTTTCATTGCACTTTATGGCCGTGAAATAGGAATTCAAAATTCCTCTATGTACTTTCTGATTTTTTCGGTTGGCATTGCAGCAGCGCGTCTCACGGCAGGGAAAGTTTTTGACAGAAATGGGCCAAGAAGGATCATTACTATATGTATTGGCTTACTTATAATTGGTTTCCCCTTGCTGGCAATGGCTAAAAATTCAGCTCTCTTCTACGTATCGGCTGTAATTATAGGATTTGGTAACGGTGTTATTTTTCCGACTTTTCAGTCGATGATAAATAATCTGGCGGATTCATTGCATCGCGGAGCCGCTAATTCCACGCTTTACACAGCAGTTGATCTTGGTATGGGTCTGGGAATGATTATGGGAGGGCTAATTGCACAGAATATTTCTATTTCGGCTATTTTTTGGATCAATTCTATTATATGTGCTGCCGGATTAATGTTCTTTCGTCTCTTTGTACTCAAATTTTACGAGAGCCATTCAAGTTAAGTCAAATATGTCTTGGGAACCGGCAGAACATTTATATAAAAACTGTATAATGATTAGGAGATCCCTCACTCATCCACCTAATATCCATGGCTTTCTAATCGTATCGATGGTGAATTCGTTCGGGACGACACGTCTTTTGAGTGTATTGGGGAAGGAAGCAGCGGCGATTCAAGAAAAATTGCAATAAAAAAGATGAAAAATCATCTGAATCGCCGCTGCTTCCTTCCCCTTGTTCCCCTTAACCCACGGTCATCCCGAGCGAATCCACCCTGCTCATTTCCAGATATTTTAGGGAGTTAGGTGGATGAGTCGAGGGATCTACCAGGATTAAACAAATTTTCGAAAATATTATTATAAGAAAAGATGTGTATAAAGGGTACCTAAAGCTACGGTGGGCAAAAAGGTACAAAGCACACAAAGTTATAATAGCATAATAAGTCATTGATTAAGAGCCCTTTATTTAGGTAAACCCTATAAAGTGACAATATGAAAATTTAATTCCTATTGTTTTCTGATCAGGATTATTCTGTTTAGAAGCAAACTTGTTTTTTGATTATCCGTTTTGAACCGAATTGTAAGTGTTTTAATAAAATCGTTTTGAATCAGATCACAAACATAAAGAGCTCTTTCCCGTTTTTCAGCAGAATGAAATGTTGAAATCCAATCTGATATCTGAGTTTGTCGTTGCCACAAAGAAAAATCGCATCCTGTCGGCTGCTTTAATAAATCAAAAAACACACTGTACTTTCCATCAGGAATGTCTGCAAGAGAAATCCGCAACCAGGACTCTTTACCGGGAGTAAACAAATAGCTTTCACCACCGGTTCCATATTTCCACGTAGTTTTAATGTCAATGTTTCCGAATATGTTATAGTCCATTAACTGGGGATATATAATTAATGTGTCAGGAATAAAAACATGTGACAGTTCATTTGTCGGTAAGGTAAGTTCACTTACAGGGAATCCGGAATAATAAAGAGCTAAGGAGGTATAATCAACGGGAAATAAATTCCCGGCCGGACCATGTTCAATGCTCTGGAAGATGCTTTTTTCAAAGGAGAGTTTATCTGAGATATAAAACCGGTAACCTCCGGTTCTGCAGAATGGCAGCGAATAGTCCAATGCCCCGTGAAGCGGCAGACTCATCTTCCCATCCCAGCGATCCATCATTGCATACCAGCCGCCATTAAAATAATCCTCTGATCCTGTGCCATGAATCCGGAAGTTTCCGTCGATAGACGTGGAATCATCACCTTCGAAAAAATATGTCATTCCGGCATTCTTTCCCTGTGCCTGCAGAATTGTTCCCACGTAATGTCCTCTTCCCTTTACATTTAAAAATATGTGAGGTTTGCCTGTTTGAGAACTGATATTTTTATTCCAATGAGCGTAAAACCTGCCCTCCTTTTCAGGAACTCTTTTTTCGGTAGAATACCAGATATTCGCCGTAAATTGCAAAGGAACCTGGGGATATGATTTATCCTGTCTGTAAACAAGTTCGATTTTGGCTTTCTTATCAAAAGGCATGGGAAAATAGCAAAAGTTTCCAGTACCATTACTTCCCAGCAACAAGCTATTCATCGATGCCCTTCCAAAAGCATACCCGAAGAAATCTGCCGCTGGACAGTAAACAGCAGGATTTTGTTCATCATCCCATGTGATCTTAATATCTATATTTTTACCCAGACCCTCAAAGATTTTTGCATCTTTAATTTCAAAACCCATAATGCGGCCTCCCTGGTTAAATTCAAAAAGAGGTATCGTTTCACCTGGTTTTATCTGAAATGCATTTAAAGATTCCAGCAGTTTAGCGGGATAGAAATCAGTTACTGTCCTCTTTTCTTTTTGCCACAGGGTAATAATTTTATCGAGAGCATTTTTCTCTTCGTCATTCAGGTGAGGATTAAAACTTTTGACAGTAGCTTTCTTATCATACATTCTGTACTGTATCTGATGAAACTGCATCTTTTTTCCTCTTGAGACAATCTTGCAGCTTTTCTCAAAAGGAATAGGCAGATAACAATAATATCCTCCGAGCTGATTACCACATAAAGGTTCCACAAAAGGAAATCTTTTCCCCGAAAAGAGATCGATGTAAGCAACAGAGAAGGTTGGATGATCGGCCTTATCAATATAAAAATCGAGTGTATCAGTGGTTGGAGTAGGAGTCCAGATTCTGTTTATAACGCCGCTTCCTTTCTTATCGAAAATAACAAGGCTGCTGTCAGCATTTCTGCTTAAGAATGAATATTTTCCGCTGAATCCGTCATCATTTCCCCCGGTAGTATCCCAGGATGACACTTGTGCACATATCGTATTGTCCAGGTAACCAGGGAGTAACGTGAAATCATAAAAAGCGCGCAGTTCAAGAGCAAGTGAGTATGGTTTTTGTTTAGATATTTTATCTCCGGTACAAAGTTCAGGATTTCCGGCAGCCGTGAAGGTAAAAATTATCAAAACCGCACAGATAAATTTAATGGAACGAAAGATCTTTGAGCATTTGACAAACAATATACTGAAAATATTATCCATTAATCTGATATTTAATTTCTTGTGTTGAGAAATGTAATTTATTTCTGATAAATAATAGATGATTAATATTTAAAATTTATTAAAAGTTGTCATTTATTCTGACCTTCTTTTCAATACTTCTCCCGCCGGCAGAATATCCAGATATTCAATTTTTACCAGACGTTTTAACAAATCATTCAGGTATTGTGAGGTTATCGGACCCCAACCAACTTTATCAAGCCCATGAAGATTTAAAATAAGCCACCCTCCGGTTCCGGCAAGGAATTCATTGACTTGAATCTCCACCCATTTGTCGGCGTTATCAGGTCCGTGTGACCAACAACCCAGTCGGACCGGTTTGGAAGTAGATGGAATAGGGTTTATAGCATAATCGCCCTGAGTCCTGACCGCTCTGACTTTTGAAAGTGCATATTGTTCAAGCTCAGGGGTAGAGGCATTAAAGGCGAAGTTATATACTGCATCAGAGGTCTTAAACCCGTTTAGATTTTCTTCAAAGTAGCGCAGACATTTGTCAATATCTTCTTTTGCTTTTTCAAGGGATATCAGAGTCAGATTGGTATGATCCCAGGTATGGGGCATAATTTCATGGCCTCTTCTTTTAAGAGCATTCCAGTCATTAAAATCACCCCGCTCCGCGGTAATAAATTTATCGGGCGATTGAAATGAACGGAGATGTCCTGATGCAATGACATTAAGGCAAGCCTTTAAACCATGAGCTTCATAGATATCTGCTGTCTTATAAAATGAATCTTTAAACCCATCATCGAAACTGAGAGTCAATATATGGGTTTTCTCTTTTTTTGAAAAATTGCCCAGTCCGATTGCAAAACTTCCAAGTATACTTGTCTTAATAAAAGTTCTTCTTTTCATAATTCCGGATAATTATAATTTTTATCGTTCTGTATTTATGATCCCCATCCGATAATGAATCCCACGTTAATCAGCAGATCAGAATCTGGCACTGATTTTTTACAGCCATAAAAAGAAGAAAGGAATGAAGATCTAAAATGAAGAAAATATCATATCTGATGCTTCCTATTTTCTTCTACTACCACTGCAGTCCCGTAACAAAGAACTTCTGTGACTCCCTGTAAAATTTCAGTTGATTCATACCTTATTCCGATTATTGCATTTGCCCCTAATGATTCTGCATGCTTCATCATAATATAGAATGACTCCTCCCGTGTCTTTTCACATAGTTCTGAGAGTATGGTGATATTTCCGCCAATTAATGTCTGAAGACCTGCTCCAATATTGCCAAGGATAGATCTGGAACGAACGAGGATTCCTCTCACAACACCCAGGTTCTTTACAATGTCGTACCCTTTAATGTCAAATGCAGTTGTTGTTTTACTATGATCCATAATCATGAAAAATTTAGTGTAACGCAATTTAATGAATTGTGGTGAAACTGACAACATTGGTTTCTGGGTCAGATGTTGAGGCTTTGAGAAGTCCTTTCAAATAGTTTTTCCGTTCTTTTTCAAGTTTAAACTTCTACTCTGTTTATCCTCCTGTCCGCATTGAGTGCGTACCACTGTCAGTTCATAATTAAATTTTCAGTTTTGACTTAACCGGACTATCTGGATCCAAGAAGCGAGAGGAAACCTTTGCCCAGGAATTCTATCACCGGTAATATCGGGAATACATTAATTTTTGTAAGAAAGCTTACTATTACAAGACCGAATAATAGAAATGATCCATACTTATAAAGTGCATTATAAAGAACAGGATATTTTTTAAATTGAGACAATAAAAGATGAGAACCGTCGAGTGGGGGCAAAGGGATAAGGTTAAAAACAAAAAGAGCCCAGTTTATGAAGATAGCCGAACGAAAAATCTCATCTACTATTCTTAATGAGGAAATGGAGGATGAAAACAAAACATATATGACCGAGACTATCATAGCGATAAGTGCGTTTGATAATGGCCCTGCTAAAGCTATTTTGATAACATCAATTCTGGGATTTCTAAGATTGTTTTCATTGAATTGCACAGGTTTGGCCCATCCGAACCCTGCAAATATTAACATTATAAAGCCAAGAGGATCAATATGTTTTAATGGATTTAGTGTTATTCTTCCTTGTTCCTTGGCTGTAGA
>Ga0302271_10002439_pt1 | contig 16763 bp, 16 predicted proteins | sample III_Bog_N1_1_FD_198767 | JGI IMG/M metagenome (GOLD analysis project Ga0302271, IMG submission 198767) | Peat permafrost microbial communities from Stordalen Mire near Abisko, Sweden - III_Bog_N1_1 | ecosystem: Environmental > Terrestrial > Soil > Wetlands > Peat | place: Sweden: Abisko...
CAAATAGTGGGAGAGAGAAGGAAGTTGTTTATTAGTTTAGAAATATAATTTATGTTCAGGATAATTATCACTTTTGATTAGCAAATTAGATAATTGAGTTCAAATTATCTCAATACTTTAATCAAGATATTTTAACTACTTGAAAAAAGTTGTTCATTCAATAATGAAATGACTCCAATTATCATGCTTACCATTTATTGCTTTGATTTATTCTCTCAAAATTATTCATTAATTAAATACTTAACTACATATCTGTTTTTACCATTATTTTTTAACAACATAATTTTTCATTAATTCATGTAAATAATAAAAATCAATTTAGAGAGCACAATAAAACATAAAAAATACTTCTTTTGAGTTGCTAATCATCTTGAATCTCAATATCTACCCCCCCCCCCCCCATTATTGAGGGAAAACTTCAAATTAAACAAAATAAGAATGAAATGGGAAAAATAAATATAAAACTATTATGAACTATGTTGAATGATAAATCATTTTTTTTATTTGTCGTCTAGAAGCAAAACAATATGTCCTTGCAGAAAATATGCTCCAATAATAGCCTTTTCTTCATTTATTTCAAGCTACTTGACAAGTTTATGTTTCTGGAAATCATACACACATGCGATATGCTCATCTTGAATCGAACGAAGAATTCCATAACGAGATTCATAGATTTTCATGTCATTCAAGGAATAGAAGTACTCTAAAGTATTGTCTGAGTCTTCAGTAGAAGGCACACCGTTTTTGTACACTTCCACAAATTCATCTGAAATTTAAATTATCACTGTAGAGTTATCGATGATTTTCACATAAGTTGCTTTATCTTCCATTGTTTGATCTTTATTTTCTTATATTAGTGTTCTCAAGAAAGTTAATACTTGGTTTTAATTTGAGAAATTGAATTATTTAACAGATCCATCAGTGCAGCAAGTTAAGAGTTATCCATTGTTGTAGTCCATCATTGAGATTGCTTTATTGTGTGCTTTAAAACCGTTAACTATTTAGGTTTAGGAATCAATGCTCCATACGGATATTTTACCGAAATGATGAGCACAAAATACAAGCCCAAGGGAGACATCGATTGTGAGAGAGTCAATTACAGAACCAAAGTCAACTTGGATGAAATTTTTTTCTTAGAAAAGGTCTTAGATCCAAATGTAGCTCATTTATGGGCTGTAAATGACAACTTGAGTTTCACTAAGTTACTTGAAACTGATCAGCTTGCTATTGTGTGTGAAGGATATCCTGCTGATTTCTTTTTGTTGCTCTAAATCGATCACAGACATGGCTTGCTTTTCACATCGAGTAATTAGGAAATATTTTGCAGGATTTTAAGAAGAAGATGGTTATTTTTATGATGAATTTAGCTGCAGTTAAGAAGGATTTGTTGTCTCGATTGTTTAGTTGTCCGATTAAACATTTGAATGTGTTTCAAAAAGACAGAAGCTTTCTACATATTAACTATTAATTTTGAAAGATCTAAATTTCTTTCCTTTAATGTTAGTAATCGAAATAGCTCGAGATGGGCTATCTCGTTTTTAAGCTGATTTTAGTGATAATCTCTAGGCTGACGAAGAGGAAGATGCAGTGCAAGATGAAGATATGTTCGATATCTAGCTTCTCATAGAAGAAAATGATAGATCTTCCTTGAGATTCGGATTGTTGTATGAATTGAAACTAATACTTTCAAGCCTATTTAGCTGTTAATCTGGATGCGAGTGTTGTCTGTGGGAATTGAAGGAGAGGGTTGAAAAAGAAGACTCATTTAATTGATATTATGTATTTTCATTGGTCACTGACGATGCATATGACGATGCTCCTTTGAGAATATCCAAAGATTCACGGCTCTCTAAAATCAAGTCCTCAAATACACTAACTGCTTTTCCTAAATCCTTGATTCCTGGCAGAATATTGACTGGATTAATGCTGCTATTAGCTTTTTTGCATAAATCTATGAATTTCTTAGCAGCTTCAGAAGTGATCTGATTTCCTCTGAGAATCGATTTACTTATCCCATCGCATTCGTCATCAAACATAGCATTTATCTTCAATTTAAGTTATTTTGCTTCTTCAACAAAAGTTTGTTGCAATTGTTACAAAGATTGCTATTGCTATTTGATTGCCTCAATATCTTCAGTCCATGAATCAACTTCACAGTCTCTGTGATATTTCATTGCACATTTCGAGCAGAACGAACTCAAATATCCTTTACAAGCTTGATTCACACAGATAAACTCTGCTTGTATTTTATGGAGACCGCATTAACCTCCTTTGAATTCACTTCGATTTTCATTTTCCTCTTCTTCTTTGATCAAGCCAAGCATTTCAATGTTTAGAGGGTTGTTTCTTTGTGCCTTTGAGAAAAATAAACTATTGATAGATTGCGGGTAATATTTTGCATTCAATTTTTGTTCAAATATTTTATTTGCCACAGAAAAAATAAATAAAAATAATCTTGGGAGATAATTGGCTCTTTTAAAGGAGAGAGGGGAGGAAGAGAAATGGTTTAGATAACCCTTTATTAATTTTTGAATATTATTTATCTATCTAGTAATTATTCAAGAATTGTTTGTATTTTTCTTCAATTGCATTTCAAAGTGCATTTTAATATAAATCAAGAAACTCAAAAGCTTCATTTTTCAATGAACTCCAGCGTCATGAGTAATAAGATTTATTTAGTTGTATCTCTTCATTAAAATATAAAAATTCTCATTTTTACTGAAAGAAACTTGGAATCTTTCTTATATTTTCTCATTCTTGTGGGTTCATATATCAGATAACTTTTACTTATTTTCAAACGATTTCACTAAAGTACTACCAAATTCTTATTTAATAAGAACAAATTTGTTTGAGCGATTTCAATAAATAATACACAATTTGCTGATTTATTAGTATTTTAAAAACAATTTATTTTGGGAGAATAATGAAATGAAGAAGGCACATTTGAATCAATTTGTTGAGATCAAAAGACAAAATATCATCAAATTTAATCACTCCGAAGAGGAAGGCAACGATCCACATATTTTTTCTTGGATTAATTGCTGGGAAGATAATAATATTTGTTTGATATGAAGCACAATTAGCTAGATGTGCTGCTGATTAGAAACAATTATGCTACCCTTGGAATTACCAGCAGGTGTAGAAATTGAGAAGGAATTGATTTTTTCCTTGATGGATTATTAGAAAGAAAAAGAGTTAGATTTTCTGTAAAGTCTTTTTGATTCATCTGGTGGGAATACTCTTCGATTGTAATTATGATAACTATTTAATGGTATTATTTGAGTGTTTGTAGACTAAGATTAGGAACATATTTTAATAGTATTTTGGCAATATGTAAGGTAATTTCAAATTAGAAAAAGGATGATTTTATATTTCAGCCAGACAATAAAGAAGAAAGTTAATAACCTGGAACCACCAAATCAATCAAAAAAAATTTGAAAGTTCTTTTCAATCCATTTGTATTAATATTGTAACTCTTGGGAGAAGAAAGTTGTCACAGGCTAGATTTGATTTTCGGCTACGAATTTCGAATAGTTACTAAAGATAATATAATTGAAGTTAGAGAGAGAGGATCAAGGAAGTAATAGTGAAAATTACAATGAAAAAATATTATTCTGCAGATAAAATGAATATTTGAAAGTTAAGTATTCACCTTTTTTCAAACAAAATGGCACTTTTAGTCATTTGAGAATTACAAAACAATCGAGAACATATTAAATAGATATGAAGATTCCTACTACTACAGCTATCTTAAGAGTCTTCTTCAGTTTGGCAAGCGGGAGTGGATACAAAGATATTCTAGCTCATAACGATCACTAAGTTCAAGATATCTTGCGAACATTCAATTAATCATCTTTTAGAAAAAAACAGATGGTTTTTTAATTTACAGCTAAATGGGAATTAGATAACTTAGGAGATCTTAGTTGTGAGACTACTAAGAAACTTTAGAAACCCGGTTTGGCTTGCTTATCAGGGAACTTAATATAAGTTTAAATACGAGCGGAGGGGAAAGAAGGGTTAAATGAACTAAGAAGAGTGCATTAGTAGTGGTAGTAGCAATAGCAATCAATAATAGTAGACTGTAAGTAGGTTTAGAGATCTAAGATAATTTATGATATATCTTTTGAAAGAGACGATCTCAGATAATCTCACAAGAAGACAAGAGTTGAGAAAATAAAGTAAATATTTACGTAATCGAAAAACAAAACAAAACATAAAAGACAAATCAAAGTGGACAAACAGATAAACAAAGAGGGGTCAAGAGTATTATTCTCTGTGTGCTGTGAGTGAGCTGTGTGTTTGTGCTAATGGAGGATAATGGTGACACAGTAAGTTTACTGGATCATTCTAGCATCAAGAAAATATTAGCTAAAACGAACGAGAAGCTTCTGCTATCTTGCGCGGTGTAGAAATTCAATCGAAAGGATGTTCGATAGGAACGGTTAATTATGATAACAGATAAAGCATTTTATAATATGAAGAAAACTTCCATCAAAAGAAGAATAGTGTTAAGTTGCATAGTCGGTGTTACGACGAGTGTAGAGAGTACGGAATTTGTGTTGCATGTGCCATCTGAATATGATTATCGATATTCAAGCACATTGCATAGAGAAAGTGTAGTGAAGACATTGAAATCGCTGAATAGCTAATTAGAGTTATATAATGTGCCTGATACGAATTTGAAGAAATTCACGACGACGAAGAAAGATAAGGAGAAACACATATCGAGAATACCAAAATAGGAAGAATTAGTTGCTTCTGTAGAGATTGGTGTTAATTATGGAAAATAAGAATAGAATTCAGGGATAGATATGAAAAAGTAATAAGAAATAGGGAAAATTAATTTAGATTTAAATCTTGGTAGTTCTTAATAGGTTATTACAAGCTAATAAGTCATTAACAGCGCTTAGGGCTGTGGTGTCTCCACTGCCTCGGGAGATCTATCTAAACCATTACGAACCCTAGCACCAGCAACTTTGGATGATTTTAGCATTTTAAAAGTGTTAGGTAGGGGTAATTTCGGTAAGGTAATGATGGCTTAGAAAAAAGATAATGGATAGTTCTACGCTATTAAGAGTATCCGCAAGGCAATGATCAGCAATCAATAGCTCGTTGACTATCTCAAAATGGAGAAGCGAGTCTTGGAAGTTGTGGATTTTCCATTTTTAGTGAAATTAAAGTTTGCTTTTTAAACGGAAGAGAAAATCTTCTTTGTGATGGATTTCCTCAAAGGTGGGGAGATATTCTAGCATTTGAAGAGACACAGGTGCTTCAGCGAGGAGATAGTGCGATTCTTTACTGCGGAAGTGCTCCTAGCGCTGGAGTATCTCCATGGGAAGAAAATCATTTATCGAGATTTAAAACCGGAGAATGTATTGTTGGATGAGAATGGACATGTTTGCATAACTGATTTTGGGATGGCTAAATAGTTTGAGGTAAAAGAGAAGGTAATGAATAGAAAGGAGGTAGTGCAGGGGAATGTAGGGTTGAATTAAGATGCTACGAAGAAAGATGATTAGAAGGAGAAAAGTAAAATCACTAAAAATTAGGTCCCGAATAATGATAAACCTAGTCGACAACCTGGGAAAGCTCCTTTACCTTCAGCGGGTCTAAAGCCTTCTTCTGGATCTTTTCATTCATCTAATGCAAGTGATAAATTCACTAGTGATTCTGATGGGATTCTCGATGATAAATAATCTGCTTCTTCGATTTCTTCATCGTAAGAATGTTCTAACTCTTTTGTAGGCACTCCATAATATCTATCTCCTGAGATAATTTCAAGATCTACGCATACTTACTCGACTGATGTATGGCAACTCGGGCTGTTTATCTATGAACTGCTAGTGGGATATCCCCCGTTTTTCGATTAGTCTACATCAGTCGTTTTAGAATTAATTGCTGAATGCAGAGTCATGTATCCATAGCATGTTAAGATGTCGGAGGAATGCCATGATATAATAGCAATGATGCTTTAAAAAGATCCAGCGAAGAGGATCACTTTGGAAGGTGCGAAATAGCATCCATGGTTTAAAGGCATAAATTGGGAGAAATTATCCAAGAAGGAAGTGATTTCACCGTTTATTCCGCCGACTTAAGGAGATTAATGGATTAAGGGATTCGATGAGGATTTCACGTAGGAGATACCTGTGAATAGTTTAGGAGCTGATGGAATAGATGGAGTTGATGATTAGTAGACTAATCAGCAATAGTAGCAACGATAGTTCATGAATTTCGATGATTTCAAGGACTACAATTGCTGCAATTAAGAATAATCTTAGTTTTATCATCAACAACAGCAACAAATTCCCTTATAGCATTGAGAACTTCTTATAAAATGATCTCCCCTCTTATTCTCTCCCTTTTCAAACTCTATTTTTCCATCGTCTTCATCATCAAAGAGACAGGTATACATTTTCTTTTTCTTATCCACTAGTATCCAATCTTAGCAATTTTCAACACATTTCTTCATTTTTTTGTTCATGCACTCGTATTCAAATATACAAACTCAAATCCATTAACAATTTTAAATCATTTGCTTATTTTAAGTAGAAAAACTCCTTATTCGTTATCATAATCAGCCTTAAAAACAAATATTTTCATACAAGAAAATGCTAAAAATACAAGCTTTTAATGAAGAAAAAAATAAAATAAGCAAATTGTTGTAAAGTAATACAATTTTGAAGGTATAATTTTAACTTCATCAGCACACTCTTTCTCTCTGTCTGATTCTTAGGTTATTATTATCAAACAACTTTTTCTTGGCTGTTATCAACTTAATTCTAGCTGTTGTTGTTCGTCCGCTCCTTCTGCTGTGCATTCAGTCCATTGAGTTTCTGCGTAAGACTTTCATATTTCGTTTTCCAATCGCTTATTTTCTCCTCATGACTTTTCAAGAAATCCTCATTACTGTATGATTACTCTATCGGCTTCGAAAAACTTCCATTTCCTACAGTCTTCTAACCTTCCTAAGGCAGCTGCTACCCGCCCCCTAGCTTATATTACTTGATGATTGACTGCACTAGATCTTCTCGTTGCTTTGAAGACACATCCAAGTAAGGATTCGCTATGATATGCTAGCCTTCCGGAATCGAATCCTAAGCAGGTTGTTGCTTTTGAGGAATTTTCGGTAACTACTCACCAGGCGGTTAAGACACTACATTAATAGTTGGATATGCCTATCCTGAAGTAATAGAAGACTATGTAAAGCACGGCTATTAAGTATTCCATTACTATGGCTGCTGTGTTTGATTGCAGGTAGTTGAATAGTCCGCAGCAGATCCTTTCGCTTTCTGCAACTAATCATAGAGAGATTTACATCTGTCAGCGAGTTCTTTCTCTCGATTCGCCCACATTGTTGCATCATCGGTTTAGATCTGCAGTTGCACTTTCAGGCTCTCAATTTATTGCGTCAGCGTGTGCACTTACTGTCCAAGCACGATTGCATTCTGCGTCGTCTTAGGTAAGGAAGATAAGTATTGCTTGTAGTACTCGTTTTCGGTGATGAGGGCTTGGTTTTCTTCAATGAGCTGATGAAGTCTATCTTCACAATCCGAGCTGGCCTGGTTAGAGAATTTTAAAGGTAAAACAAGTTAAGAAAAAGATAATTTTATTGATAATTTACATTGTAAATCGGATATTGAACTGATGGCTAAGCACCACTCTGCTACTACTGCTGTTATTGTTGTTATTGCTGCTACCTTTGTGGTTATTACTGCTGCTGCTGCTGCGTTGATAAAAATGAAGGATTTCCAGATTAAATCTGATTAAATTGTTGCTGCTATTGCTGATGGACTGCAAGCTGCTGCTGATAAGTCGACAATGGATTGACAACCTACGAGTTATGAATGAAATGCTAAGTCAACCTTTCTGGACCTGATTAGAGTCTTTGCTGATTTTAACTCGATTGTTATTATTATCCTGAGGATACCTTCCTTTAATGTCCGTTGCTATTGCTGCTTGGGAATTACTATGGCTGCTAGCTCACAATGGATACATTCTATGATATTGCACTGAGACCATTTGATAATCTGCTTCTGTTGTCAATGGTATTCAAATCCTGCAGGAATGATGGGTTGGCGGAAAGAAGGAACTAACCACCTGGAGGAGATTATTGCTGAGGTTACGATTACTACTATGGAGATTGTAAGTAATGAGGAGGGATAAATGATTGTGAAAAGGGCTGCACTTGCTGTGAGAATTGCTCTGGAATTGGTGATGGCTGTTGCAGCTAAGGTGGGAGCTAGTGTTATTGTATTTAGATTAACCCTTGAGGTGGATGAGAAGGGATTTAGGAATTATTAGGAGTGATGCTTCTGGGTTACTATGGAACAACACCTTAGGGATAACCATTTCTAGCAGGAGGGAGCGAAACCTATGAAGGTATTACTTGTGAGGGTAGTTAGTATTACTGCTATTATGGTATTCCTGCGCTGAGAACACGAACAGGTTATCCATTAGACTGCATAAATGGAGAAGGAGGTGATTGAATGTACTCAGGTTATGAACGTGCTGCTTGAGCTGCTATCATCGGTTATGCTGATGAAAATGCAGAAACAGCTGAAGGTTGCTCCTACCCTATGAATCCTGAGTTATTGTATTACTATGGCTAGAATATAATAAATGGCATATATTAGTCCCAGCTGAAATCAACAAGATAAATATTTTGGGAAGAAAAAAAAATAATTTACATGGGAGCGCATCTATTCCGGAGAGACGATGTGGAAGGGTAGCATTTGATCGAGGAACTAACTACTGAGCTTGTGAAGATGTCTGACTGATATTTCCTTAAAAAGAGCTTGAAGTGTTTGCTTGAATTTGCTTTTTCAAAAAAGTATTTGTATTATATTTTTCTTGGATGATATTTCAACTGATCTAGATTTTTATTTGTTTTTTTATTTCCTGTTGGGAGGGAGAATCATCAACTCATAAAAACTTGAAGTTTCATAGAAGTGTCCAGTTCTTTATGCTACCCTCACATATGCTACTAACAATAGAATCCTTATGTGTTTTGGGCTTTCAACTCCTTGAATTCCGCTTTCCTGATATCTAAACAGCATTATTTTTTAAAAATTATGTGACAAAAATGGTTTCATTTTTCTGATAGATTTTTGATTTTTTATCCTTAATTTCAAATAATTCTTCTGTATGAAAAATTAATTTTAAAAAAAGTGGATTTTCAATGATAAAAGTACTACAACATGCAACATGTAATTGTATCTTTATCTTCTGATCTCCTTTTGAGATTCCTCACAGATCTTTTCCATCAAGATCATAATCATCCAGCGACATATTCGGATCAACTGTCCTCGTTCCTGATCTTGTCTTCTTGAGAATGATGAATCTATCCACTTCCTTTATCTTCTTGAGGTATAAGAACAAGAATATCAAGAAGCCCACTAGCGCTGATCCTAGAACAGCTCCTAACGCGATATACAATGTGTAACTCTATCCTGCTGAATTTCCATTGTTAGCTTCCACTAGGATTGTCTTTTCGATCAGCGTTGCGGAGTTCGTGCACACACACGTTATCAGTAGTTTCACTGAATCCTTCGTTGTGGATTTGCACAATTGCAGTGAATTCCCTTCTCTTTGGACACATTTTGTGGAGGATTTGATCTCTGTGACATTGAAGACAAACGTGAATTCGATGTCCTTTCTCGCAACTGTCGTGCCTGATAAGTACTACACGAAATACTCGATATACGGGTAGTTCACATATGTACTGAACGTTGAGTTCCCAAAGTAGAATGGATCGAGCTTGTAGAAGAACCTAGCGACTTTATAACTGCCAGCTGCTGAGACTGCAGTAGCAGAGTTGTACATAGTTGTAGACGATCCTGTGATCAGCGCTTTCACATCGATTGTTGTGATTATTGCCGATAAGCTTGTCAGCGATACAGCGGCATATCTTACATTCAAGAGACTCTCTAAGCTCACGGTAGATTCTGTTCCCATGACGAGATAGATCGCCGAGAGGATCCTATCATGCGGGTAGATTAGCTACGAATACGTTGTAGCTAAGGAGTTGATTTCCATTTTATTCGTGTAGGTTACTGTCCGCTTAATGAGCTCTTCGTAGATGAGAATATCAGATATTCCTATGGGCGGAGTGTTCTCAGAGATTACAATCGGGATGAGTGTAGTCCAATACAAGAAGATTGGCACTGTCATGTTGTCGTTGTCAGCGGTGAGAAGGTGTGGGACAAGTTATTTGACTTTTATCAAGCTTTGTGCTTTCGTGCTAGCTGTCTGCATGAAGTAGCTGAATAGAGTTGTAGCAAAGATATTGAAGTCTGTGTAGTCCAACCCTGAGCAGTCATAGAGGGTTTTGGTTGCGCCAGATGTAGTCGTAACCGTCGTGCAGTCGCATTGTCGTCTGTTGGTGAGACACGTCACTGAGTTGACACAATTCGAGCAGACGTTCTTGTAGTACAGCGCGAGGAACTCCTCGACGTACATTTTGAAGTAATAGTCTTTCGGGAGGAAGTAATCCATGACGGAATTCACATATTTCGTGTATTAGTCGATGTACATGAAGGTTTAGGTGACTGTGAATTGAATGTACTGGTCTTCAGGAGGGATAACTTCGCCGTTTAAGACGAGCAAGGGTGCCATGACGGGTTTGCCACTTTTGAGCTTAACCGTGTAGGTAACAAGCTGAGATAATCCAGTGTCGTAGAGTACACCGGTAGTGATGCTCTGTGCGAGAAAACTCGTGAGTTCAGTGGAGTAATCCGAGTAAGCATCGTAGAGATATGCATCGTAGACGATCGCTTGGTTCGTAGGGTTATAAGCGTTGGTGTAGTTAAGGATAACTTGAAAATCCGTAACGAATGCGATGCCTGTGAGAGTGTTCGATGTGAACGTGTATTTAGCACGGCATTTACTGTCCGCTGCAACCCAGGAATATCCGGAGACGCAGGTGTCGCAAGTGCCCAAGACTGAGCACAAGGAACAATTTGTGATTAAATTCGAGCAGAGCGTGCATACTGCGGATGCGTTAGGGATACGATCGCTAATGCATTTGCAGGAGGTTCCGCCATTTACACTGTAGTTGGAGCTGCAAGCCGTGCAAGTACCTACAGATGCGACTAGCTTACAGGTGGTGCATTTCACATCGATAGTCGAGCATAAAACGCAAGCTGTGCCATTCCAATATTCACTGGAGATACATTCTCTGCATTTGTAGATGCCAGATTTAGTCGTATCCCAGAAGAATTAATTAGCAGCGCAGTTGGTTGAGCATGATGCTGCTGTAGTTAGATCCACACATTCCTAGCAGACATTTGAAGAATCTTGGTATTGAGTCTACGCACATTTCTAGCAGACAGATAGCTTTGAGTTCCAGAGCATGAGGCTGAAGATAAACAAAAAAGGGAGTTCATAAAAAGGAACAAACATGCATTGAAATGATTGTTTTTTACCATTTATTGATGCAGGTGGAGGAGTTTTAGTTGCATTTGATGGAGGTGCATTTGTTAGTTGCCAGCCAGAATCCACCGCATTTGTTAGTTCCAGTCGCCTCGCAGATTGCTTTGCTGGTATTGCAGAGTATGCATTTATTCGAGCTCAGTGTGGAATCCCAAACATATCCACACGATTGCTCGCATAGCGTCTCAGAGGCTTGGCAGTTCACGCAAGAATTTGAAACTGTGCTCCAGATGAAGAAGCACTTGTCCTCGCAGTTCGTTTAACTCGCGTTGCAAAGGAGACAAGTACCTGAAGAATAATAGCCATTGCAAGTAGACGTGTCCTAGCATACGGCAGAAGAAGTGCTGCAGTTGATACAAGTCGGCACGGAGCTGTCCCAGTACCAGCCGCAGGTATTTGTGCAGACTGCATAGCTTGTAGCACATTTAACGCAGGTGCTTGGGAGAATCCAATTTAACCCACAACTGCCTTCACAGACAGTTTGACTGGAACTACAGGTTAAGCAAACGTTGTTGATTGAGTCCCAAGAACGCTAACTGAGGAAAAAGGGGAAAAGGAAGAGAATCAGATATGGAGGGGGGAAACAAGAAGAAATGTATTTGAAAATCTAAATTATTTAAGAAGTAGATGATAATATTGATAGTATCAAAGTATTTGTATTAATGTGTTTGTTACCATGCATTGACGCACACATTCGAACTCACACTGCAATTCAAGCATCTACCATTCACCAGCGATATCGAGTACGTCGATGATATCGTGTCCTAAAAAAATAGCAAATAAATAATTAATAAGAAATTCTTTCATTAATTTGTTCATTAATTTGGAGATATTTGTGGCATTTTTACAGTGATCCAGGTGTAGTTATCCCCAGCTAGAGTGCAGTAACTCAATCCGAGATTGATATTGAGACACGATTGAGTAGTTGTGTCCCATACGTTGTCTATTTATGAAAAATCAAATGTGTTATTGTTGTTGTTTGAGTAAAAAATAAAAATAAAAATCAGATATTTACTAGAGTTGCAGAGTGCACAATTCGCAGCAGAGTCACTGCATATCTTGCATATCGATGTTGCACTATTCCAGTATCCTCGATTGTTTAGCTAACAACGATCTTAGTTTGTGAGCACTTCACAATACTGCTACTTCGGTAGCCATAGACTATTGCAGGCTGTCTCGCAGGTGAATTAGCTCAGGCTGCAGTATATGCATTTCGACAACGCAGTGGAGTAGAAGAACTACTGTGTAGGATCGAACGCGCATTGGTTCATGCAGACAGTGCTGCTGGTGTTGCAGAAATTTTAGATCAGAGTGCAAGTTTTTAAAGTGCTGTCCCAGGAGCCTTAGCAGATAGCACATGACGAAGCATCGGAGTCGCACTTCATGCAGACATTTGTAGAGACACCGCTGACTGTGACGGTTATCCAGTTCATCTAGCTGTGAAGGGTGCGAATTATACATATAGTTGTTATTTATTTATTAAAAAGTAAAATTGTACCATGTGCCTGTGCATACTGCTGAGCTAGCCTAGCAGTCAGTGCAGTCACCGTTAACCCAAGTACGAGTGCCTACAACGGAGTATGCTTGGTTGCATTGGACTTCGCAAAGATCCTAGCTAGCATGGCATTGGATGCATTTATCATTGAGCATCACACCATCGTTCATTCCATAACAGATCGAGTGCTAATCGATGTTCACGTGATAGCAGCGATCTAAGTAGTAGTTCCATTAGAGGAAACACAACGATTCACAGTAGTATGCGCTGTAATTGCAGGATGTGGTGGAGCAACTAAACGAACAAAGAAACATGAGAGGTAATTAGAGGTATAATAAATATTAAGGGAATAATAATTAGAATAAAATATTGTAGACTTTACGCTTGATTTTCCCAATAGTTCATGCATTCCTTATTGCAGACATATTGACTGGAGTTGCAGTCAAAGCACTTTAATTTGTTCCAATAGGCTTGCTCGAAGACGGACACCCTAATATCCATGTAAATGTCAAGATTTAGACAAAGATAACAACCAAAAAGAGTCGAAAATGATCAACTATGTAATTTTGTTACAGTGTATTGTTGCAAGTGTATTTATCGTTAGTGAGAACACATATGGAGTTCGTGAAATCGTAAATACCACCGCTGTGAGGAGAAGTAGAAAAAAAAGAAACCAAACAATATTAATCTCAAAGAATCAAAGCAATTCAGAACAATGTGTCCTATGATATGTTCAATAGTTACCATGAAGAGCAGATAATCTGTGATTAATCACACATGAGACACTAGGAATTGTTCCAGAATCCTCCGCAAGATTTGCAATTAGTGGAATTTTCATTGCAAACTAGGCATGATCCTGGTGCTCCAGCAGTCCAAATGCCACTGCATGAAGCAGAGATGCAGTTCGCTTAGCTTGCTTTGCAGGAGAGACACTGGCCAACGACCCACTGCTTGTTAGTACTAAAAACATAAAAAATGCATTTACTTAACTTGAAACTCAATTGTGCGTTATTATGAAAACAATCCAATTACCATAACTAGCACTCAGCTTGAGTCTTCGAGCACACATTGCAGAGCAAATTAGTGCTGTCCCATGATCCACCGCAACCAGAGCAGTCAGCACTTGATCTGTTGCACTGGGAAGTGCACACTGCAGAACCAGCACTCCACACTCCGTTGCACATTGTTTTCTTGGAGCATAATTCCTCTGACGACCCACAATTCACGCAAGTGCCTGTGATACTTGAATCGTAGTTTGCATTGTTTGGTACCCAAAAATAGCCACTATTTGTAGGTTCAAAAGAAAAAATTAAAGGATTATCTCTATCTAATGCTCTTTTTTGTTCTTCTTCAATGCAGAAATATAATGCTTTCTATTAATTATTACCATTTCGCACAATTCACACTATTTAAGTAGCAGTTGATGCAGAGGTTCGAGGATGGGATAGTGGGATCCCAATTACGTAAGTTTGAGCACGACGAGCAGACAGCGCTGTTACTGTTGCATACAGTGCAGGTGCTGGTGGCAGCAATCCAGTCTCCGTTGCAGATTGCTTGACTTTGGCAGTACGCTGAACTTTAACTGCAATTCACGCAGGTGTTTGCGATTCCTGGAATCCAGTCTAATTGGCTATTTAGTATGATAAATAAAAGTTCAAAAAAAGTCAAATTTGCACATAAATAAATCACATACCATTTGGTGCATTCTGTGAGACTATTCTTGCATTTGTCGCATTTCGTGGATCCAGCCAGCCAAGTTCCATTGCAGTTACCCGCCCCTGTAGTCTCACAGATCGCTTAAGTGTCATTGCAAATGATGCAAGTCGAAACATTCCATTCGCCGTTACAGTAGTTGATGTCAGTGCATGTGTTGTACCCTGAATTGCAGTCAACACATTTGCCAAGAATCCAATTCTTGTTACTTTGTTTGAGAGAGCAGAAAAATCAGATTATTTACCTTATTTGATTCTTTTAAAACACATTAATTTGCATATTTTACCACAAAGTGCATTATCTGCTGTCATTCGAACAGTTCGTGCATAGATCTGTGACATTATCCCATGTACCATTGCACAAAGACCCCTAGCAGTTCGCGGAGTTTAAAAAACACAGCGTACACGTGGATGTACCTGTATTCCAATAGCCGTTACAGGCACTAGCAGTCTCGCATACAGCCTAACTAGCTTGACAGTTGATGCAAGTAGCTGTTGCAATATCCCAGTAGCGTAGGCAGCTGTTGCAAGCAGCTTGATTTGTCCAGCAGACTTGACACGTTGAAGTAGCTGATACCCACTAGCCGTTGCAAGTAGTTGCATCTGTGCATGAAGTGCTACTGCTGTCACAGTCCCAGCACTAGGAGTTGATCCAGAATCGATTACTTTCGTACGGAAAAGACGTTAGAACAAAAAAGGAGTGTGTTTGTACAGTAGTAAGCCTGATCATTTGTTTACCACATATCAGTGCAGGTAGATTAATCTTGCATGCAATCATAGCAAGAGGTTCCAGTCCAGTATCCAAAGCAGGCTGTGCATTCAGTAGGATTTACTGCATTCGTGCATTTGTAGTAGCATGCACCGTTGATCCATCTTCGCTGACTGAAAAGCGTTTAAAATAGAATTATAGGAAGAAAAAATATTTTTTTAAGAAATAACTCGCTCCTAAGTTCACTAAATCCCTCAAAAACATCCACTCTTTTCTCGATTTTTCCTCCTGGATTTAAACTTAAAGAACGCAAACTTACCAATCTGTCTCACAGGAGGTTTAGTTTAGTGTGCAGTCATAGCAAGTCGTTACAGAGTTATCCCAGACTCCATCGCATGTTGCCGCTGTGCAAAGCGCTGAAGTAGTAGCAGCTGCACAGGTAGTTCCAAGAACCTCCTTTACCAAGAGAGACAATGAAATCAACAGCATAATAGCTGCGGGCTATTCAATCATGGAATATGTGTTGTCTGCTTCTCCTTCTTCTCAACAAAAAATGATATTTTTTCCTATTGGTTTATTTGAATTCTTTTTTCAGGTGAAAAACAGCTCAACTTAAATTTTCTTGTTTGGTTTTATTTATTTTTTCCCTCCCTAAAGAATTGAGATAAGATGCAAGGGTGCTTTATTTAATCTTTTGGGCTCTTGAATAAGAAATTGCTTAGGGATACTTGATATTATTTCCTTTTTTGTTGAATCCTTTCTTAGATAACAAAGTAAGTGTCGAAAAGAGAAGAGAGAGTAATTTTTTTTCTACATTTTTTTGTTTGTAGGATATTTATTTCAGGCTTCGGATGGGTAGTCTTTTAGAGCTTCAGAAAAGCGGAAGGAGATAAGATAAATCTTCCTTTGATTCAAGTGCTTTATTGTTTAAATTATTAGGAATTTTGAACGATTTTACTTGCCAGTATGGATATTAGTAAATAATTATTTACTGGGCGATGGAGTGAATGGATTTATGAAGATAAAAGTTATTGGAGATTTTAGATTTAATAAGAATAATATTTCTTCTTTAAAAATGCAAGAATAATCCGATAAACTGCTGATAAAAAAAGATTATTAAAATAAAAAGTTTATTAAAAAGAGAATGGAATAAGATGAATTCAGAATGAATAGAGCAATCAAAAAAGGATTAAAAAATGAATAAAAGATAAAGGAAATAATAAATTGTAAGATTGAGTGAAATATTGCTTGGTTGTCTTGTTTATTTAAAAAGCCAATATTAATCATAACAATTAATTGTGGGGAAAGTTAGAATTACAGCATATTTTCTTCTTTATCTAGTTTTGAGTTTAAAGGTAGTTTACCTTATGAATTTTGTATTTTTCTCTCTTCTCTCTCTTGCTCATTGGGTTGCTAA
>Ga0302271_10002440_pt1 | contig 16751 bp, 14 predicted proteins | sample III_Bog_N1_1_FD_198767 | JGI IMG/M metagenome (GOLD analysis project Ga0302271, IMG submission 198767) | Peat permafrost microbial communities from Stordalen Mire near Abisko, Sweden - III_Bog_N1_1 | ecosystem: Environmental > Terrestrial > Soil > Wetlands > Peat | place: Sweden: Abisko...
GATTATTTCAAAAGGAAAAATGAATGGGGAAAAAATAGGAAATTATGGGGGAAATTAATATGAAAAATACCATAGCCATTTATTTGGTTTTTCATCAGGATTAAATTCAATTAAAAAGCCAAACCCCGAGATACTTTAATCTAAATCTACACTCATATTTTCATAAACTTTCAATCCATGCATGCAGCACGTACTATCTAAAATGTCTACTTCCACTTACCATTCTGCTTGAAAAAATGTGTTTACTGCTCATTTCCCATGCATGCAGTTGGAATAAACGCAGCAAGTGAGCAGCACTTTGATGATATGCAATCAGTCTACATTTAGAATGTTCTATCAGAGATGACTTCTACTTTCAAAGCACTCAAACAAACAGACCAGTCTAGCAATCATCATCATCATCATTCGCTTCCTCTTCGTAGTGTCTACTTTGGAGGTGGTACGCCTTCATTGATCCATCCTAGATTCCTCCATTCCTTACTGGATCACCTCACCAAGCATGGATATAACATCACTTAAGACACTGAAATAACCTTGGAATGTGATCCAGGTACATTCAATGCTGAGAAACTTAAAGACTACTAATAATTTGGAGTCAATCGCATTTCCTTGGGGATTTAGTCTTTCAATGGAGCCATCTTGAAATCAATGAATCGAGCGTAATCAGCTGACGATAACATCTCCGCGATTAGAATTCTACAGGAATCCCAGCGATTTGAGTCATTAAACAATGTATCCTTCGATCTAATCATGAACAAGCCATCTCTTGCAGCTACTACAGGTACTACAATTCCTGATAATTCTAGCTCTTAATCTCTCAGTAACTAAGCTGCTTGGTTAGATGATTTATCGACTGCAATGCACTACAAACCAGGTCATTTATCAATATATTCCATGGCAGTAGAGCCTTCATCTGTTCTATATGATCTTAAAAACATGCGAGAAGGACAATATCCGCTGCCAACTAACGAATAAGCTGCTAGGACATACATAGCTACTCATGAGATACTAACATCAAATGGCTATGATCACTATGAAGTATCGAATTATCTAAAGAAAGCTGCTGAGAAATCATAACAATAAATGTATTATCCAAAGCATAGTCCAGTGTATTGGCTAGGGGATAGAGATTTTTTTGGGTTTGGCATGGGTGCAAGTAGTCTGTTATAAGGGTATCGGTTGAATAGACCTGGGACAATAAAGAAATACTATGATTATGTGAAGAATTTGAGAGATAGTTGTGAGAAGAATTTGATAGAGGATGTACTCAAAGCAGGGGAGTGTGAGATGGAGGAATAGACGAGACTACAAGCTGTGTTACTTGGGAGATTGAGAACGAAAGAAGGATTGGATTTGAAGTATGTTGAGGAGGTATTTGGTGAGCAAGTGAAGAAGGATATTTAGTATGTAGCTGGAAAAATGCAAAAACAGATGAGTTAACATAAGGAATATGAGGAAAAACAACAGTAATAGAATGAGCATTTGGAGGCTTAGGAGTAGATCATCGAAAACCAATCTAACCCTCCTCCTCCTCCTCCTTAAGACTACATAGTCCTAAATGAAAACGCATTGAGTTTACTAGCACCAGAAGGGTTTTTAATGGTTGATGAGGTTGTAGCAGAAATCAGCTCATACACGGATGCTCAGAGAGCAAAGAGATAAAAATAAAGTTCAAAACAGCCTTGAAGGGGGAATGCTCTAATTATTATGCAATTGGGGTATCAACTAGACAGATAATGAAGAGAAAATGGGTTTGATCAATTCTTTTGAGATAACTTGTTCTTTCTTGCTGGGTAATGACAATTTTGCATACATAAAAGAGAAAGAGAGAGAGAATACGTCCATTAGAGCGTTCTGCAATGCATATGTGTGTCCAGTAACACACATGCAAATAAGCACTACTCTAATGGTTAGTTTCTTAGAACATCCCGACCAGCAATAATAAAGCAATCACCCACTCATATGACGATAATAATAATAGTAATTATAAACATAACAAATTCAGTAATTCTGTAAAGAAGAACTAGCAATCATATTTTTCTCTCTGTTTTTTTTGTCCTTTTGTCTTTTCTTGTATCATGTCCAAAACAATAATACCTTCTCCTGTCACTCAAGAACTTGTGAATGGTAACCTTATTGCTTTTGGAAATTTAGAAAAGCAGAGATGTGGGGATTATTACTCTCTCACATAAAGGAAAGGAGGGGGGGTTTGAGAATAAATGAGTGAATGGCACATAAAACATTTTATTTCATTTTTTATTTTATTTTTTATTACAGAGAAAGCCTTGCCTGTACCGCAGATCGATACACTATTCCACTTGGATTTGCGTATGGATAATCTCAAGGGATACATCCAGGAGATGTCATAAGTCATCAATCTGCAGTCTGTTGCGATTAACACGCTCCAAGCAGAAATCAAAACTAAAATATCTATCGACAGAGTAAGAAAATTAAAAGCCATATGACAATCTGGAAATAATATAAAATTAATTAACATTTTCAAGTTTCCCATCTTATCAGAAATTGCCTTTATTCCTCCTTTGATTTTCTGATTTATCCTTCCTAATCAAAAGGTCGACAAGGCCTTGAAGACCATTGCTAATGGAATAAATATCAGTGAGACTGAGTTATAACTTCGTGCAAGTAGCCTAATCGATCGTCCAAAGCCTGAATAAACGGGTGATAAAATCGTCGATGGATCCCACATGATCTGTAATAAAATGCAGTACGTTAATCATGCCACTGCTGTGATCTACAGAGATTGTCGCATGTGGGAAGATAAGCTTTCCGTGATGCAGAAGGAGTTGAATTTGAAGATCACGAAAGACGTTGTGAAGAAGAAAGTCATGAAAGCGAAGAATATCTTTCAAGCGGAGATGGAGAACATCCGAAGAAGAAATGAAGCTATGATTAATGACACAAACAAACGGATTATGAATGAAGTTGGTGGGTTAGAACATACAGTTAAAGAAAATGAGAAGAATACACTTTGGAAAATCAGTGATTGTAATTTACTGATTCAGAAGAGAGCAAGTCATGAATATATTGATAATGCTATTAATTCACTGAATGAGTAGCTACTAAGAGAGGTAAAGGGGGAAAGGGAAAAGGAGAAAGAGAGTGAGAAAATTCATTGTTATTGTTTGTTGTGCAATGTATCTAAACAAACCTAGATTTACAAGACGAACGAGGAGAATTTCAAAGATATTCGTTCGACACTGATCGAACATGAAGATAAGACCAAGATGCTAGAAGAGGAGCTACAGGAGAAGCAGAAAAACATAAAGATTCTCATTCACGAAATCGAGGAAGATTTACGGAAGCAGTTCTGCATGAGTGACACATACGAAACGAATCGGAAAATAGTTGCTGATAAAATCAGTGACATGGAACATAAACTAGTGCTGCTCGATAGGAGAGGCAGTGCAGTTGATGCGGAGAATAGACTCAACAAGTTGATCTAAGATATTGAACGGGATATCGCTGCTTTAGAAAGAGAGAAAGTAAGATTATTTAAAGGTGAAATGTTTAGATATTTTCATATTTGTCTTGGATTAATTTAGGATATCTTGAAGAATGCTATCGATGATGTAAACGGAAAGGTAGCTCTGCTTGGTCCATCAGATGAGGAAAAAGAAAAGGAAAGAGCAGCAACGTAAGAGCTAGAAATTCATAAGATATGTGAGCTGGAAGCTGAACTCACGAGATAAAAACAAGAAATTATCGATATTAATTCCTAAAACAATCAATCTTAAACTGTAAACACACATGCACATACACACACATCAAAAAAATCTACCAAAACCAATTAATGAACCCGCATTGTTTACCTTTCTTTGTTGATTGATTTCTTAACAGGAGATGGATCGTAAGTTTCAAATCTTGGAGCACAAAGTATTGAGTGCATTCTCAACTGTTCGTAAAGGTGATAAAGCTGCTCCTTTATCTAAACAAGAAGCTTGTAACATGGTTGAGAGGGTACGTATCTTCGCTGATGAGCGATGTAAGATCCTCAAAGCTGATTTGGAAGATATGAAAATCAAGTAGCAGCAAGCGAGTGAAAATGAGCGATTAATGAAAAAGAAATTAAGGGAATTAAGTGAAGGGATATCGAAGAATGATCTATTGAAGATTCTGGACTCCAAAGTTGACAAGGATTAAGTCACTAAAGATTCATTGCTCGCACAGGAGTAAACTACTGCGATTACGGAGAATATTGACTAAATACACAAAGAACTTAAAGTTCAATAGTAATTCCAGTAAGAACTAGAGAATATGATCTAAGCTAACAAGGAAGAAACAATCACAGTCATCGCAGGGAAAACATAAATGGTAGCTGCGAATAAATGCGGATCTTGCGGGAATAGAACGAAATTTCCATTGAAATAGGATTGCAATAACCTTACCCAAAATGAAGTAATAACAATAACACAGGAAATTACTTATTTTGGATAAAATAACAAATTGACAATTTCTGCTTTTCAGATCCGTGGTAGTGACGGTAAGATCTACAGAGCTGATCTGAGTGTCAAAAAGCATAATAATATCTTCGATTCAAAGGAAGTCTATGAGCTGCGTAAGAAACAGCAATAATCTTCATGGTTTTTGAAAGATAATATTTTCTAAATTCTTTTGTTTGTCGTTTTAGTCCCAAGTCAAGTAGGACAACCAAAGGGTGAACAGGATTCGACATTGCATAAGCAAAGACCTTCTAGAGATAACCTACTTAGTTCTTAACGTAAGATATTAATGAAAGCAAGAACGGTAGTTTAATATAAAAATTTTTTTTGTAATATCCAGTGAGATGTGTAGGCAATTCAGCTAAGAAGAGATGAAATTAGGAAGAAGGAGAATACTTAAATTAGCAGCTAATTGGTCACTCATTCTTGATCTTCATGTGTTGGAGCTTGCATATTTGTTTTACTGTTTGTGTGGGTGTTTCTTTAAAATCAAATGGATTAATTTATTTAAACTTCCAATTTTCAGTTTTCAATTTACGATTCTCCTCACCATTCTAATAAATGATTTAAAGCTTCTAAAATAGCATATATTTATGTTAGTTTTACCAATCCCTACATACCATACTATTCCTTTCAGTGACTATGGCTCATTTAATCAAAATCAAGCAGATATTCCACTTTTTACACGCATAAAGCATATTAAGATAAACCTTACAAGAAAACACACACACATGTATGCATTTCGACGAGAGAAATATCATTTTTCAAGAATCCAATGCTGCTTATGCAATATCTCATGCTTATTCTTTTTTTCTTTTTCTTCTTCTGCCTGGTTTGTATTTCTAGGTCTTATTTTGAGAAATTGACAATATTTCCATCACAGCACATCACTGTTTATGTTTCTATGATTATCCTGATTAGGGTGGCTACTTGAATGCCCAATCCACTGCGATTTCCTTACCTAGTATCTCAGTCCCATTCAAACCTTTATCAAAATATCAAATGTTAATCTTTAAAACTGCTCCTTGGCATCACAGCAATCCACTTACCATCGATAGCAGCTTGCGCATGATGAATGTTTTCAAACTGAACAAGTGCATAGCCTTTAACGAAGCCTGATCTTCTATCTAAGTTCAAGTGACAGTTTTTGATCTCGCCGAATTCCCCGAATGCATCATAGATCTAATCATCAGTGGTTTCCTCATGCAATCCCGTCACTAGCAATAACCATCCATCCACAGCTTTGAATATTCCCAAAAAATAAAATAAATTCATTTATTGCAGTCCATCACTTCATATTTCTTTACATCTGAGATGCTGTCCTTCTTCGCCTTCTGCTCCTTCAAGTGATGCAAACACACCAGAATCATCTTGGTATCTCGAAGCCATACCAGTTTTATTATCGTCGTCGTCCCTGTTATTCATTTTTCTTATTGTTTTCTTTACACTTACTTATCACTGTCTTAATTGTTTATTTTAGGGAAGTTCTCTTGAATTAATAAGGATAGCAGCATGAATTTGTTCGATGATTGAAAAAGCAATTTCTCCTTCTTCTCACACTTATCATATATCTATCATTTCTATAAATTATATAATCAGAAGCATCTAGGTTCTGTAATATTTTTTAGCAGCCCTACAAGGCAAAGAGAAATGATAAACTTCATTTCCTCTTTCTTTCTCTTTCTTCCTCCCCATGCCCTCACATATGCTTTAAGTCAAAATTAAAAAAATAATCAACAAAAAAAAACCTCATTATTTTTAAGATATTTTGAGTTTTTCCGTTTCATTTTAACAAAAATAGTCTTTTTCTGACAATCTACTTAGAATCATTTCACAGTGTATCCCATCCTTGCACATATATTTCTCCCTTTCGTTTCATAGTTGATAAATTTACTATTTCATTCAAACAAAAATAGCAATAGCAACAGTAAAAAAAACACAACTTGCAAATTATTTATTCCCTTCAGAAAAAACCAAACACACACTAACAAAAAAGAAAACAATTACTGGGGAAAAACAAAAAACTAAAACAAAAATAACAATTTATTTATCTCTCTTCGAGAGTTATTTCTTAGAACTTCACATAAGACAACTGTTAATTGATTGATTACTTAATTCATCAGCTACAATTGGCTATCACACACACCAAACAGCCATACATTCACCATCCCATTAGTCAACCTTCATATTTCCTCCGAATATCTTCTTTTTCTTTCAATGGACTCCAGCAATCTCAGTATATTCTGTCCGGAGCACAATCAATACGTCCAGTAAGTATGCTTGATCAACACTTGCTACTAAAAGCTCCTCTGTGATATTTGCATGAAAAAGCACAAAGACATCCACAAAAATTAGCAAATGCCGTTGATTGAATTCATTAACCACTTGAAAGTCTTCCAATCCATTAAATTAGAAGAAGGTGAAGATCTTTCATCGCTGTAGGAACAAGTTCGAGGAGGATAGCGAGTTCTCCGCGGATCAGATGGCAAACAAAGCTAAGTACAATATCTAATGCTATCCTGCCTGAATGGCAAAGAACTCGAAGCTAAAACGAATCTTTTCAGCGACAAAGCCACGAAGAAAAAAAGTTTATTGCAAGACAAAGAAGTCAAGGATTTCACAAACGGTATCCAAACGTTTATTCAAGCTTAGCAACGGAAAATCCTTTAATTCGAGAAAAACATGATGGAGTCAATGACGAACTAACTTAAACGAGCAACTTCCAGACGAGTACTCGACGAGAAATACCTCAAAGACAGCGCAATATCGGTGATCCTCGATGATCTCAAAAACAACAATACAACTCGATACAATGAACTCTCCAAGAATCTCTAGAAACTGCACAAAGGTTTTTTAGAATTAAAAGTCTCTAAAAAGATCTTCAGAGACATGTGTGCGGATACCTAAAGTCGATTTAGAGTATTCTCAAGGAATCTCTCGTAGTTCTTCGATAGTGAATCAAATAAGCTATTTGCGTTTATGTTCGATGTAAATGAAGAGATACAAAAGTAAAATGTATTAGATTAAGCACTAGGGAACAACAAAGACATTGACAGTGGCTCTAATAACAACAATAACTCATCAGCGAGTGCGTTAATAGCATCACCTACACAGAAGTCATTTCATGATCTGAAACTGTCATTAGTGCACGATCCAAACCATCCTAATATCTAAATGACAAAGATGATCTTAGACTTAGAAACCATCAATAGATAGACTAAATTAGCTGCACATCCATAAGAAATATACCCCCCTGATATTCAAATGCCCATAACAACGAATGGCAACCATAATCATGAAAATACTAACAATAATAACAATAGTTTATCTGGTAGTGTTTCTTTTCTTAAAGATAGTTAACATTAATTATCACAACAGGAGTCTTCTAAATCTTAACCGAAGATCACGAAATACTAGCAAGCAGAGTTACTCAAGCGATTGGATTATTAGAAGAAGGAATTCAAAGTAAATCTTGAAAAGACGGAATGTCTGCGATTTAATATTATTAAAACGAATTGTATGATGATTTCAAGTGAAAATCAAGGGTTTTTTGGATAATAATCGCAATAACTTTCATTGAAATAGCAAACATATCTCTTTTAAGCACCTTCTCTGATGAACTAAGGGAATGACTAGAATAATATGAGTGCAATACTCAGCAGTACAAACATAGCTAACAGCAATCCCAACAACTCTTCTGTTTAGGTGTTCATAACTCCTAACAAAAAACCAGCTAATTTCCGTATCCATTCCAGTACGAAATCATAAATCTACATTGATTCACCTGATTCTTCTTCAATACAATCTAATAACCAAGCTGGTACTATGTCCTCTCGTCCTATTTCAGTTCATTTTTAGTCGCCAAGGACATCAAGTAGCAGATAAGTGAGTTTTTCACAATAAATTGATTAATCAAAACCATCAAATAATAATGGAAAATCAAATCTTCAAAACAATCCTGGGAACCTTAAAAGCAATCTATCCAGTATTCAATTGAATAATCAATCTGCTATGATTAGCTCAGGGTATCGTGATCATACATAACCACCAGGTCTTATCAGTCCTACACCTCCAGCGAAGCAAAAAATAATTAATTTATCAGTTGAATGCGATTTCAAAAGTTGCAATCTCTTAACTGCTGTGACAAATCCGTCTCTTCGTGCTCTTGGGTTCTTAGAATAGCTGAAATTAACATCTTCAAACTTAGCGAACCCTTTATCGAGGAAAACCATGGCTGAATAGGCAAATATCAAATCTGTTACTATCTAAAACACCTCACTCATTAAACTAACCAAGGATATTCCAGATCCTCTTCAGTAAACTCAACAAGAAACAACAAAACAACCCAGCTAATTCATTATCGGTCTTGAGTCTGTATCGTCTAATAAGGTATTGCTAGTGTAATAAAACGGAACAATAAGTGTCTGGTAAATAAATGGATAACTTGCATCGCAGAAAATCAAAGAACAATAACTCTGCAAGAATATCCAATCATATGTAGAAGTACTCAAAAGAGATAAAAACCGCAATCATAATAGTAATAATAACACATTATCTGATTAATCTCTTGACTCCCCTGATAGTGAAGACCTTCTTTTATTTGTTTGCGGATAAAACGATCCTGATGGAACAACAACAACTACACCTTCTGCTGCACTTTACATCTTGAAATATGAAGGTAAAAAAAATAGATTCTTCTGCATCGATACACTTAAAGAAGCTAAATCAACCTAGCATGCTCCTCTTTCCCCTTTGAGACCACCTACAATGATCACCTGCGTTGAAGCAACTGTCGACAAACTTTTCAAGAAAAATAATCTCCCTACATCTTTATAGCTCATCACAGACGCATACTACCTTTACCAATTAAACCTATTTGACTACGACATCGACGCTGGAATCGATCATTCCCCAACAATCTCCGTACATAGAGTATCTTTCCATAAAGAAAAATATGGATCCTCTGAAAAATCATTAATTACTAGAATCAAAATCAAACCAGAAGTTATGATTTAATAAATAATTTTTGATGATCTCAACGATTGTATATGGGGTCATTCTGACTATATGCTATTCAAATGGCGAGTGAATGTCATGAGTAAATGCTTAGAGACATAAGATGCGATCACATTATGTACAAAAACATCAGATATTTTGACATCCATGATTCTGAACGAATAGATCATTATGTTGACTAGCTTATCTGGGAATATCTGGGGGATCGATGTGATGTTTAATAAAGCAATAGACAAAGACTGTGAGAGGTTCAAATATGCTGCGATAAATAAATATAATAAGATATAAGGAAAAGATCCCATAGCGATTTTAGCAGGATCGAAAATCACTGCGTTAAGGAAAATTAAACGAATTAATAGCTCCGATGATGCGTTTAAGAGCATCAAAATGGTGAATAACAACAGTAATAACACTAGTAATATCAATGATAATAGTAGTAATAGCAATAATGCTAGCAATTCAAGTGGTTTGGAGTATTAACTTGAGACATTCTTCGTGTATTCTACACTTTCACAAGCTGGTGCGAAACTGTTTTGTTTTGATAGAGAATTCAAAGAAGTAATCAATACAATCTCAGGGTAGCAAAATCATATCCAGTAGACAGTCGCTCTTGGTGGGGATAGCTTCCTTGTAGCATAAGAAGATTTTGATTGTTTGAGGATATGGAAAAATGATTATTTCTGAAGAGAAATTGTAAAAAAAATAAAATGATTTCAAAAAGGATGAAATAATTATTTTCAAAAGGAATAATATAGTTAAATCTATGTATTTCTTTGTCTAGAATCTAGCTTATTATGAGACTCTTGTTATCGCATAATTAAAAGTTTAACACTATCAATAAGGGGGGGGGGGGGAGGGAGGATTTTTTATGTGAATAAATTATTTGAAAAAAAATCAAAAACAAGAATAACATAAAGTGAGAAACTAAATACTATTTATTTGCTATATTTTATCTATTTTTCACGCTCTAAACATCTTAAATCCATCATCCGCTTGCTTGGTGTTATTGGTATCATATTACTGTTGTTATTGTTTGTCTTCTTCCTTTGGTGTTTCTTTCTTCTGTAGATATTTCTTCTCTTCTAATCCACCAGGTAATTTCTCCTCTTTAACTTCAATATCCTTGAATTTCGGTCCAGTTGCTGCAGTTTTATTTGCATTCACAAATCTTGGAGGTGGTTTAGCTACTGATGGCTCTTCTCCTCTAGAAATTTGCTGTGATTCAACATTACTAACACTTTCTGTTTTTTTCTCAGTAACATTTCTTCTCATTTCAAATCTATTCTCTTCTTCAACACTCTTTGCAGCGTTTTCTCTCTTTTCCTTGAGCATCTCTTCAATACGCTTTTATGCTTCCTCTTGCTTGATGTCTAATTCAGTCTTTTAGATTGCTACGAAGTTTCCACCTTCAGCTACTTTTTTACTGGTGAATCTTGGAGGTTATGATGCTGATGAAGATCCAAATAACTCTGATTCTGGAAGAGTAGCTGGAGTTGATGTTTAATTGGTATTTCTGCCAATGCCAAATCCATCGTTATTATAAGCTCTACTGCCATAGGAATCTTCGGATTTTCCATATCCTTCAACTCCTCTTGGTCCACCGAATTCACCATTCTAATTCTAAGGAGGGTTACTGTATTCTTTCTTGTTGCTTTCAGATATCTCCATGAGTTTCTTTTGTTATTCAGTCATTTCCAATGGCTTAAAACCTCCTTTGGCACCACCAGAGAATCTAGGAGGATTTGAAGATGCAGTTCCAGAAGAAGCTAATCCTTCAGCTCGACTAATCAAAGTAGGTTTTGGCTTTTCGACTTTCTTTGTTAAGATATCAACACCCATCTCAGGGAAATATTCTTTTTCTTCTTCGAATGTGGAAGATGCATTACCACCATCCTCACGGAGCTAAGGGACCCATGATTTCATCACCTTTATTATTAGAAAAATCCGAAAATTAGATTTTTTTATATATTTTAGTCTATTTCAATCTTAAAATTACCTTTTTTCCTTTGTTGGGATCTTCAACTTCACCTTGCTAAGCTTAAGCTTGAGCTGCAGCAATCAGGAAACCTTCTTGATCATCCATTTCTTTGGTAGCTCCCCAAGTCACATTCTCCACTTTCTATTGCTGAACACTATTACCAACAAAAACAACCATAAAAATTTAATCTTTTCACAACAAAACCCTCTTTTTTCTGTCTAATTACGCTTGTTTAGGTTAAACTTCTTCTTCCTCCTTTTTCTCTGTCTTAATCTATTAGATCTCAATAGCTTCATGCTATTCAGTGCCCCAATCATCATCTTGTTTCTTAGCAGCTGTCTAAACAGGTGCAGTAGTCTACCAAAAATATAAAAATAATTATATTCAACATTTTTCCTATCTTCATAATCCATAGTTTATTGCCCCTTTAGAACCCCCCCTTGAATAATCTCAAGCATACCTTATCCTCAAACGCAACTGCTTTGTTGAGATCGTTGAGATTAGTTGCTGCAGGTGCTTTCTTCGCTTTTTATTATTTTGCCTTCTGTAAAATGCTTGCCATTTTTGCACTGCTTTTAGAGAATCAACAAAGAAATCGGGAAAAATGAATTTGTATTTTTATATTTTATTGATTTGCTTTCTCTTTTTGGTCCCCACTGTTTTTGAACTGCTATCTTACAGGGATTACCCCCAATGTATGCAGAAATTAAAATTAACTCCCCTCTTTGATTTTGATTTTGATTTTTTCCTTTGTAGAACCTGTACCTTTTATAATTTTCCCTCTATTTGTCTATTATAAATTGCCCTTTTCTCTTCACACATCTATCCTGCCTCTTAAAAATTCGTCTCCATCAATTATTTTCTTGATAACACATAGGTAAACCCTTTTTTTCATCTTATAAACGCGTACAATTCATTATTTCGCTTATTCCACTTGAAGAAACTCACAGGCTTCAAGCAATACACAGCATTGTTCTCCAATGATTTGGTAACATATTAATCGCTCCTTCTATTAATTTCTTTTTCTTGTCCTTCTCTTCCTTTAGCCTCCTGCTCCGAAACCAGTTCTTCTCTTTCACTTTAAAATAAATTCTTAGAAGGAGGTCTCATTTCTTCATCATTTAAAGCTACTAAATTTCTCTTATTTCCTGATTCCTCTAGTTCTTAATTCAACCCCGGAGAACACAAAGACTAATCCTTTAAAGCATTGCAGAACTTATCATAACTCCTGCTTTCATTCCTTCTGACGTCACTTGAATCTCTGATTAATGACAATAAATCAGCATTTACAAAGGATTTCTTCTTCCGATAATTCATTCCACTGCTCCTTTAATAATCTTTATTACTGCTGTCATTCCATCGCTAGTCATTCATGGGCTTCTTAATCGACGAAACATATCTCAAATCACTGCTGCAATAGCTGAATCCTTGCTATTATCCAATCATAGGAGAGAATGCTTGATTGAATAGTGAAAGTCGATGATCTTCAAAGATATTGATGTTATGTGAAAACCCTGGACTTTTAAGATTATTATTATCATAATTTCGATGGAACCTACGATCGAGATAGCTGTTATCATATCCACTCTATTATGTATGGCTTTTCGGTGTTTAATAAGAAATCTTCATAGCAACTGATGACTACTGGCTATTTTCCAGGAGATCTTAGTTGAATTCATTCTCTTATTAGATTGTAGGGAAATCAAGTTGTTTCCTCAAAGGAACTAAAGGTGGAGTGATCAATAGCAGATTATATCCTGTGTTTATCACAGGAGACAGATAACTTTATTCCTTTTTGGTTTTCTACCAAGACATAGATTTCTACTTCTCCGTTTTCGGTTGGGTTTGCTTTATCAAGCGTGATTTCCTAGCTTTATAAACTTTCTTCTTTTTCTTTGTAATTCTCTTTGATTTGGGAAGGGATTCTTCGGGATCTCCGTTGATCGCTTGAGATTATCCTATCAGCTGCTCATAATTTACACCATTCCCTTGTTTCCTTATCTCATAAAGGTACTCCTCTGATTCCCTAAAAACTACCCTCCCATTTTACTCCATTTCTTACAAACCGTACAATCTTTTAGCTGATTCGTTAATTCTAACATCAAATATACTCCTTTATCCTTCTGATTCATATTATCTCCTTTCTAACTCATTATTGAATTCTTACTTCACATCTAATATTCTGCTACCACTAACTTCTTCACTACCCCCTAGATTTCTGTCTAATCCATCTGTATTTCTGTTGCTATTATCTCCTTCCATGCTAGGACTACTAATAAGCATCTAAATCTAACTCTTTATTGACTCACTGCTCATATCTTACTACTACTTCTATGACAAATTCTACCTTTCTTCAATCTTCTTAATCATAATCTTCTCTTCACTGCTCGCAGACTTTTAATCTCTAGATATGTCAGCAACGAATATATCAGTGACATCTTCTATTTTTTCTTATTCCATCTCACATTACTACTACAGTTTATCATCATTTTCTAGCTTAATTTACATCCCACTATTCTCTTAACATTATTCATCCTAAACATCTTGTTTGTCATCGCTAGCGTTTTAGCTGCTAGGGAGATAAACACTCTCCTATTCTTCATCTTCCTAGCACTCTTCTCTTTCGCTTTCTTCCTCCAATTCTTCAATCTTAATTGCTTTCTGCTTTCTTTTAAGCTTACCATTGTTCGACTAAGTTTTCTCTTTATCAATGAGATTCTTACTCTTCACCAACCCAATTGGCTTTGGGATATACTTTTTACCTTCTTTTGTCCGTCCATATTCTATCTCTAGCATCTAGCATAACACAGTTCCCTCAGATTCAGTCTCACCTCTCTACTCCTTGTCGTACAACTCTAAAGTAACACCCAACCAAATTCATTAGTTTTAAAAAAGATTAGAATATCTCTCATTACCTATTAACTTCGCGATATGCATGCGGTATCTCTTTAAATTTCTTGTGCCATCATCACTGTAGCTGATGCCTTCAGTAGTCGCTTCATAGATCAGATAAACAACATCAAAAAAGTGTCTCTTTTCTGATGAATATTTTTTACCACAGATGTACACAATTTTGGGATCGTTTTTTGGCAATTTCGTGGGGAAGTTATTCCTTTTCCATTTCCAAGACTTCTTATTCAGCTAAGGCGTTCGTGGGAATCCTAGTTTGAAGTTACCATCTTTTTCAAGATCTACATCGCATAAGAAGTAGATGTGACCATCTGTGTTTGTGTTTATGTTTTGTTAATTCAAAATAAACAGAGATATTAGTAATAGATGAATCTGTAAATTAAATTGTCAATTCATTCCTTAAATTGAATGAAATTTAGGCTGTAAATCAGTCAATTTATTATTCAATTTCATTTTGAAAAAACATTTCTTTTCCCCCAACTTTAAATTCCCTAAAAACCAGCAATAACTTCCTTGTTCTTGTTTCAGAACATTACTTCTCGGCTGCTCATAAATCCAAGTAGGGTGCTCGGAAAGAAGTGGATATTCTTCCTGCCTCAGCTAGTGCTGGTTCTTCAAGAGCATGTAGTATTAATACCCTGTTGTTTTATCAATAAGGTTATCACTTTTACATTAACTGAAAGTTCTTACCATCCAGCCAATTTTCATTCCACAAGCATTTCTTGACTAGAGTTGTCTCTAAGAATTCTTTTTAAAGGTCTTCATGATTTTTATATGTCTTTGGTGCTCTTTTTCTTCGTTTTTTCATTTCCACTGATTTTCTCAAAGCAGATGATTTCTAAAATTCCTGAATTTTCAGAGAAATAAGAATTCAAAAAAAGAATCAGTTCATTTTGATTTTTAAGCATGTTCAGGAGACAATACTGTGATTTTCTCTTCGTTTAGATTCATTGAAGGTATGACGATTAGATGGATGATTGAAAGAGCACTAGATAAGATTTATTCCAAGAAAAAAAGAAACAATTAAATAGAATTTCTTAATTTTTTATTATGACAATTAAACAGAGTGGGAAGAGGGAGATTATTTGAAAATTTTTCATTTAAACTAGATTTCAGTGGAGAAGATGAAAGAGACTATCGAAAGAAAGACTTGAATAGAAAGATAGAAATAAATATTGTAACGAAATACAAATAAAATATGCATTTATTTTTTGAATTTCGTTATTGTAAAGCCTAATCTTGAAGTTGATTTATCTTCAATATCTCAAAAAATATCTTAGCATTAGACCACATGAATCTTAGCAAAAAAAAGAACGAATAAGCTAAAAAAAATCAAATGTAATTCAAGGGGAGGGGAAGGAACACACGCAAACTAACAACAAAGACAACAGAAGAAGAAAAATAATTAAGATAATCTTAATATTTTTTCTAAATTAAATCATAATCTGCAGTTTTTTCTCTCTTTGTTTAGTGCAATAAAGAAGGGCAAAAGCTAGAATAGCTTCAGCCCCTATAGCACATCAGGTTAAAACATGGGAAACTGCCAGGCATCGAATTATCCAGGTAATCTAGCGAACTCTAATGAGGTTGTATTAGGGTAAGTTGAAGAAGTTGAGTAGGAAGAAGTTAGAAAGATGATCGACCATATTTAATAAACTGAAATACTAACTAATAGCTTAATGGTCACTGAGCCATGTGAAGACATTTAATCTCTTAGTATTGATACTCTTAGTTCTTCTTATGCGATGAATAACAACAATAATATTAGCTCTTCTTAATCTCGCAAGGATATTCCTGTGAAAAATTCCAGGAGTAAGAGTATTCCTCTTGAGTTAACGAAACCATTACTGACGACAAACAGAGTACCTGAGAAATTGCAAAGCACTCAAGAACTCGTTTTATCTGATAGGAAGCTCTTCCAAGCGAATCTAAATCGCCTAAAACATTGTTCACCACTTCCATCACCTTCTTCATCTAACTCAAAGCTGTTTTTTCTCTCATTTGGTAAGCCAAAAAAACATAAAAATAACAGCTTATTTACTTCATTTTTGATGTTATCGAAAAAACAATTCTGAAAAACCCATAAAATATTCCGATTTTACTGTCAAAAAAAACAAAACAACCAAATTTCAAATCGAAAAGTTAACCAAAAAACCTCAAAAGTATAATTTCAAAAGGGGGAGCGTTGTGTATCATAGCTTAGGAGAAAATAATAGATTGAAAACGGATGATTTTTTCTCTAGTGATAATAACCTGATTCTTAAATGTTCTTTGATTTTTTCGGGGGATCACTCGCAGGTGATCTGAAAGCCACTCGTTTTGGAGAGGAAGATAATAACACTGTGGGGGGATGGGTTAATTTACCAATTATTTAGATTATTTAATTG
>Ga0302271_10002441_pt1 | contig 16747 bp, 10 predicted proteins | sample III_Bog_N1_1_FD_198767 | JGI IMG/M metagenome (GOLD analysis project Ga0302271, IMG submission 198767) | Peat permafrost microbial communities from Stordalen Mire near Abisko, Sweden - III_Bog_N1_1 | ecosystem: Environmental > Terrestrial > Soil > Wetlands > Peat | place: Sweden: Abisko...
TTCTGGGGTAAGGGACGAGATTGGTTTGGAACTCAGTGATATCGACGTTGAGGGCACCATCGAATCTCAAAGAAGCAGTGAGGGAAGAGATAACCTAAGCAATGAGTCTGTTCAAGTTGGTGTAGGTGGGTCTCTCAATATCGAGGTTTCTTCTGCAAATATCGTAGATAGCTTCGTTGTCGAGCATGACGGCGACGTCGGTGTGCTCGAGGAGAGAGTGAGTGGAGAGAATGGAGTTGTAGGGTTCAACAACGGCGGTGGAGACCTGAGGAGAAGGATAGATGGTGAAACCAAGCTTGGACTTCTTGCCGTAATCGACGGAGAGTCTCTCGAGAAGGAGAGAACCAAGACCGGAACCGGTACCACCTCCGACGGAGTTGAAGACCAAGAAACCTTGGAGACCAGTGCAGTTATCGGCGAGCTTTCTGATTCTATCGAGGCAGAGATCGACGATTTCCTTTCCGATGGTGTAGTGACCTCTAGCGAAGTTGTTGGCGGCATCTTCTTTACCGGAGATGAGCTATTCGGGGTGGAAGAGTTGTCTGTAGGTACCAGTTCTGACTTCATCAATAACGGTAGGTTCAAGATCGAGGAAGACGGATCTGGGGACGTGTTTGCCGGCACCAGTCTCGGAGAAGAAGGTGTTGAAGGCATCATCACCACCACCGATGGTCTTATCAGAGGGCATTTGACCATCAGGCTGGATTCCGTGCTCAAGGCAGAAGAGTTCCCAGCAGGCGTTACCGACTTGGATACCACCTTGTCCGACGTGGATTGAAATGACTTCTCTCATTGTGAATGTGCTAAAGTTAGAGTATTTAAGAGTGCTTGAGGGACTGCTTAAGGTTTCTTTTTCTTTTTTTAATTATTATATGCTTTTTTGGGGGATTCCTTCACTTTTTCAAACATTCCCACAGGTTTTTTTCTGTCCTAAACGTTTCATAAATTCGAACTTTTACCTTGAGATTTCCTTTGCGTCTTCTTTCCTCCCCATTATTTTCAGATTCCCCTTGAATTTTAAATTTTATTTCAATTTCATTTTTTTCCAATTTGACTCTCAGAAAAGCATTTGCATTTTTCTAAGCATTGATTCTCCTCTTCCAAAGCATGTTTATCATCATGTCATATTTCAAAATTTAAATGTTTTACAATTTACCACCCAATCTTCTATTTCCTTTCTTGTTTGAAAGATGCTTATTATGGAAACAATATGCAAAGTTTTGATTTTTAAAGCTAACTAACTAACAAATCGCTTTGATTTAAATATTTCTTTCGCATTGTTTTCAAAAAATAACAAACACAATCTCTCTTAAATAATGTTGAAATAATCATCCTTGATAGTTTCTTTGACTTATTCAAAAACTTTGCTTCAAAACCAACTAGATTTCTTTTGTTAGTTTATCCTAAAAAGCAGTCACATGTGTATTTCTGTTATTGTTAACTTTCTGCTTTAAATAGAATACAGCTCTAAAACTATCGAATTTTGCAGCATTGTTTCTTTAGCATTTTTATGTGTTCATAAAGTAATCTCACTCACTCTCTCTCTCTCTAAAAACTATCAATTTTTTCATTGTATTTACTTTTTTCAGATAACTCAAAAAACAACTTTATTGTATTATTAATATTCATATTCTTGAGCAACAACCTGTGTTCTTGCTAATTCCCTAATTTAAACTAACTACAACTTAGTCAGCTTTCAAAACTAATCTCCTCTTTATCACCCTTTAATTATTTTAAAACTTCTTTATCTTCTTTGTTTAGCTTATTGAGTTAATTGTTTTGGGTAAAAATTCAAAAAACCCCGCTAAAATTTCATATTAAAACTTGCCTTGTATTTCTTAATTTTAACTCCAAAAAAAGCAATCGAAATTGCTTAGCAATGATTGATTCTGGAATATCCTACCTAACATCTAATAAATTGTTTCTTAACTTTCTAGATTTTTAACTTATCTTTTATGGCAAAAAAGACCCTTGAACAATCCCATTTCCCAACAGGCAAAAATGACCCCTTTTTTCTTCTTTTTCTTTAAAATTCTCAAAAACTAAAATATTCATATAAAAAAAAGTAAAATAAAAACAAAACAAAAAAGGAGACACATTAAGTCTTTTTCTTTCCCCCTTTTTAATATGGCAATTCGCAAGTGTGTAGACTCTTTTCTGAGCCTACAATGTATAAATTTTCTTCGTAGAATTTAAATCAGCACTGTTAGCTTGAAGGAGTAATAATTATCATAAAAATTCTGGGGAAAATATTAAGAAACATTCACAACTTAAAGAGGAATACTTTAACATAAAAAAATGGAACCAGCTACCGCTGCTGCAACAACTACAACTGCTACTACTACAGAAGCACCTAAGAAAGAAGAAATTAAACCTCCTACTGATGATGATTTCTAGAAGGTCGATATTAGAGTCGGACGCATTACTGAATGCTGGAAGGTAACATTTTTAAAATGAAGACTTTTGGCCATATTGAGCATTTCTGTTTGATTACTGATTTAGCACCCAGAGAGTGAAAACCTCTACTGTGAGAAGATCGACATTGGATCAGATCAAATCCGTCTGATTGCCTCAGGATTGTAGAAATTCTAGCCCATCGAGAACATGAGTGGATTAGTTCTTGTGATGGCTAATCTTAAACCTAGAAAACTCGCTGGATTTGAGTCAAATGGTATGGTGGTCTGCGCTTCCAATGGAGATCACTCCGCAGTTGAAATTCTTAGACCTCCTGCTGGTAAACAACAATAAAATCATTCAAAGAAATGCAGATAAAGGACATTTAAATTAGTTAATTTCTTTAAGTATTTTTTGAGGATTGTTATGGAAATTGTCTATTTTTTTGAAGATGCCAAAGTAGGTGAGAGAATTTTCTTAGAAGGATAGGAAGAAAAATTCCCTCAAGCCTTCTAGCCAGTTCTTAACCCTAAGAAGAAGATTCTTGAAGGAGTGTTACCAGGTCTTAAGACTGATGACCTTTGCTTTGCTACTTTCAATGGTAATAAAAAATAAATTTCTTGAAAAAAAGCAAAAAAAAGAAAAGAGGATTGAATTTGTTTTTGATTTCTTAAACTATCTGAAATAATAGGTACAAAGTGGATGACTAGCGCTGGTGCAGTTAAGTCATAGACACTTGCTAATTCAACCATTTCTTGAGAGAGAGAGAAGATTAAGAAAGATGAGATTTTTAGAGCTTCTAAAAATCAATTGATATGTAGGTTAAAAATAAAAAAGAGTTATTTTTTTGTTATGTAAAAAACATTGTTAAAAACTTAATAAACAACTCTAAACCATGAATAACCATAGAAATATTTGAAGCTTACCATCTTAACAAACTCTTTAGGAACAGCATTTACAAAAAAAATTTATTAGAATGAAACATGAATTTTTGCATTTTTCAACATACAATCATAATCTTTCTCTTGAGTTTGTTTAACAGCTCTATTATTATTTTGTGTGGTTTGAGGGAAATTGAGTGAGTCTTATGATTGAAAATAAAATCAGAATCGATGATTAGCAGCGTAGTTCTTTCATATTAAATGACTTACTTTTCTGCAGCCCGATATCAATTTCATTTTGATTTACCATAATTAAAAATACATAAAAAACTAAACTAAAATAAATTATTTTTTTCTTGTCAATCTTAGAAATGAGTTTCATTTCTAGAAATAACAACAAACTAATGCGCTCTTTGCAACATTTATAAATTAATCTCTTTTATCCTACCTCTGCCTTGTGGCTATGATAGTATATTCTGAGAATCTTCATATTATCATTCCTGAAAAAACAAAAATTAAAAAAATTCTTTAAAAAAAAACTATTTCTTATTAAAATCCTTTTCTTGCATACAATTTCAAAAAATCTCTTGAATTACCTCATTCAATTGCTCTTCTACTCACATTTAATCATAATAATAATCACTGCTGGACTCATCTTTATGATAAGATGAGCAAATTATATTCAACTAATAAATCTCATTATTATTAGATTCTTCATTGCAATTCTTTAAATCTTAATAACCTTAATCGGATCTTTCATCGCATTAACCCTCGAAATCGTTATCAATAAAATCAGAGAATACCATGCTATTGTCATTATTTAATCCATCTTCAAAGATATTTTCACTGATCTCATTTTCTTTATTATAGTTACCATATTATTATTTAGTCTGTTAGAGAGTTTATTTCTCTTATTTTTCTCCTTTCCCGTCTTCTATTTCTAGATATTTTTGTCTATTTCTTTTTTTCTTATCTTCTTTATCTTATTCTTCACTTAAAATCGGCAATAATCCTTTTTAACTCCCGGTGTTTTACCTCATAGTCTCTTCATTTTGATTTCTTTCATGAAGCTAAATAACAAATATCATTTCATTAACAGAACCAAAAAGTGCACTATTGAATAAGTCAATATCTCCTTGAGATAATTCTATTTATGCGCTCCTGGATATTCTATTCAGCGATACCATAGTCTATAGATTCCTTTAGAAAAGATCACTACTTTGATTATCCCTATCGTTCTCCTACCTCCATAACTCTTCTCTTAAACCGAAAGAATTATCATTCCATTTCTCAACATACAAGTACTTTTGCATGAGTGTCATTATTTGCGTTGATATTTCTAAGTTCATTCTTTCAAAGAAGGCATTTATCTCAGATATGTCCTTCAGGACTTGCACTTTGTACCCATAAATTTTCTAAGTAATTTGTGCAATTTTCGAAAATTAATGATTTCTATAATTTTATTGAGCAAAAGTGCCTAGATTCTTTGTGAAGAGCTCATTGATCTTCTGCAAGGCGATAGAATCTTTGATGTTTAGATCTAGTTATTATAAGAAGTGTATTTGAGTTCTTTATCGATTCGGCCTGTCTAATGCTTCCACTAAAAGAAAAATAAAAAGTCAATTTTTATTTATTAGGGGCAATATGCTCCAAAGACAAACAGTAATTGGATGCGGGGATCCTGTTATCCTCGATATTATTCCATTTTTACTGTATTTTTTCTTGATAAATGAGAGATAGGTCAAAGGAAGTATGTCTATTTTGATTTCCTTTTCGTCTATCGTTTTATTTTTGATTTAGTACTATTATTAAATTTGTATGAATGCGATTTTTAAGTTGGACTTGAATGAGTATTCTAAGATTGACAATCTTAAAATGCAAAAGAAGGAAAATATGGGGAGTTAATTAGATAAGAAAAGAGAGAAAAGATAAATAAATAATTGAAATATTCATGCTTTTTATTGTATTTTGAGAAAAGTGTTTAATTATCTCTGTTTTCTGTTTTCCCCTGCATTCTTTGTTCTTCCCCCAAAATCCCAATTTAAATATCTAGCTAAAAATTCTTTGTAACCTCCCAAAATGATATTTTTTAGTATACTGATTTCAAAAAAGCATATGCTAATGCTCTAAAGATCTCCATCACAAAATTGAATCTTGTATATTATTAATTAAGACGTTTGTTTGCTTGCTTGTTTCTGGAGTGGCTCTAACCCCTCCCCCCACAAAAATATAAATTAAGATTCTGTTGGTTATACAAAAACAGAAATGAAACCTTGTCCTTTTGAGATCTTAGATAGCATTGGGAGTAAAATGTGTTTACTTTGTTATTCTTTTATCATAAATTTATCACATTTTTCGCTGATTTTTTTCTGTAGGTCCTCGCTATTTAGATGTCCATTGCGAGCAGAAAGTCATCGCATATGAGACAGGTTGGCATCAAAAAACAAAGTGATTTACTATTCACTCGCAAAAATAATAATTTTTTTTCTTTCAGGAAACGGTGTGCTCCTTTGGGACTTAGAAATGGATAAGAAAGTGCGCGTACACAGACATAAGAACGATGTCCAAGGTGTTATGTTCGGTGGCGATGACGAAGAGAAGTTTTTAATCAGTGTAGATGCATATTTGATAACTTCTTTATACGTTACAGAATGGGCTAATCTACGAAATCTAGATCCATTGACACTTGGAAATCCAACCAAAAAAAGGGAAAAACCATTGCAAAATGTACTTGTGACGTAGCATAAAAAGCAAGGAAGGATTTTAGTCATTGAGAACGAAAATGAAGGAACGGGTGCTGGTTATAGACTTTCGATTATCCAGATCAAGCATGGAATGCAATAAATCGTAGAATTTCAAGGATACTTAGATAAAGACTAAACTTGTTTGTTCGCAAGTGTTTTAGAATCTGATAGTATCATTAAAGCGTAGTACTCCTTGCAACTCGCGATTGCTGAGAAATTATGTTTAAAATTATTCAAAATATCCTAAAATAACTCAACTGAAATTACACTCACAAATCGAATCCATATTAAAGATCCAATCGCTGGTCTTCTGAGCAATAACTCGTTCAATCTCTTTCTAGTCAACACCCATTCAGGCAATGTCCTTCTCATCAATCAAACAGTACAAAGATAAAAAAATGAAACTTTTAATACATGTTCCCCCTTATTTCTTTTTTTTTCATAATTTTCAGGGAGAACTTGTGAATCAAATCCATCATAATATTCTCCCATTTGTGAGTATGGTCGCACTCAATGGAAATCTCCTCTGTGGTGCCAATAATGGAACTCTTTGCTTGTATAATATATCCACTGGAAAGCTTCTAAAAGAAACCCCATTTGATTCTAGTATTTCCAAGAACTCCTTTGTGTAAATTCCTTAGAAAGCAGATGCAGCCTTAGATTCGTTTAAAGATAAGAACAATCAAGGAGCTTTGCATGATTACACAGCTTCTAATGCTGTTTCAAATCGATCTAGAGCAAGCATCCAACAAGTAAAATCTAAAGGACCAGCTGTCTGCAATCTCAAAGCCTCATGTAAAAACAACCTAAATATTTCCTTCTATTATCCCTATTAATTTCTTTATTTTTCCCTTTCAAGTGAATGGCAATCTTGTTGTGATTTAATACTCCGATGGCAGCACAATCGCAGAGAATTTCAGCAAAGACAACTAAACTAAAGAAAGAAACATAATTCATTGCTAAATCGGACATACACAACGAATCAATAAAATCCAATGGGAAAACAATAACAACAACAGAAAACGATTCTTTGCTGCATCCGATGATGGAAGGGTCTCTTGCTGGGATTTCACTGGAGAAAGATGGCTACCTAAGATGGTAGGTGTGTCATAAACATTCGATAAGTAAACAAAAATTACAGATAAATTGTAAAAATTTTAAAATTTTTTCCTCCTTTGAAAAAATAATTGTTTGTGTATGGTAGATCTTTAAGCAGCAGCAATGGCAGTAACATGAGTGACAGCAAGAGCAACACTAATGCAATTAACACTAACAATAGCTTAATTAGATCCCTGAATAATAACACTTCTGCTTATTAAAATTCTTCTTAATCTCTTTCTCCTATGAACTCATCTTTTCGTCTTCAAGTTAAAAGTCTATGCTTAAATTCCCTCAAAGACGAGTTATATTGCGGTGATAACAAAGGGAATTTATACATTTTCAGCACTCCATCAATGAAATTCATAACGAAACATTAAATATCAGTGTATCGTATTGAAGGTATGAGTCTTTCCTCTGGTGGGAAGTATCTTGGAGTTTATCTGTCCGGTGGATTAGCTTTTGTGTTAGACACAATGAATCGATTCACTCCTGTAGCTAAATTAGAAGATCTTAGAGAAAATGAACACTTCAAAGCTGCAGATCCTGGTAAATAGAACAAATAAAGAATTTATTTATCGCTTTTTTTTGACTGTATTTTTTGCATTTTTCCAGGGATTCTAATGATCGAAGATAATCTAATTCTCAAGACAAAAGCGAAAGAAGGACTAAACTTTGATTCTCTTTGGACTGACAGAAGTGCTATCACTGGGAATACCAGCATTGGAGGTGGGGGACTAAGAGCTAAGTAAATGCAGTAGTAGTCTTTACCATGCAGTGACAATCGATAACTAGCTTTGAGTGTGCACTCGAAAAGTAGTTTGAGAATCCATTCGTTGTCAGAACCAAGTAACAACAGTAACATGAGTAGAATAAGCAGTAGCTTTCATTCTAATCCTAGTACATCTCCGATATTACTGTCTGCATCATCGCTGTCAGCTCTTTAGCCAATGTAGCTAGCATCAATAGTCGTTGGGACATTAACAACACAAGGATCTATCTAATCATTTTAGCTTCATCCAAGCAAGCAGTATGTACTCGTCTTAACCAACACAGGACGTGTGTATGTCTTCCATTTAAGAAGTGCATAGCTTAGAGGAACCATCAATGTCCCTGTTCACTCGCATAGTACAATCAAAAATGACTTTAATACATTTTAATATCCTAAAATAACCAATTTTAACTCATTTAATTTCTTGATTTTATTTTTCCTATTAGAGATCTCAATCGATCCAAGTGGACTGTATTTAGCTGTGACCTCTTTTGGGAATGCTTCTAATGGGATATCTGATTCCAGCAATGAGCAGCTTTCGAAATTAGCAAATTATCAATAGTAATTCATGAACAATTCGCATTTATTCTCGCAGTTAGATGGTTCAGCTAATATCTCTGCGTTCAATCCGCATAAGGAAATAGATCTATTCTTCAAGAAAAAACCAGATTTGAGTAATTTTTAGTGCGACAACGCAATCACTTTTGAAAATAATTAGATTTGTTTTTGATGCTAAATTTTTGTTTGAACTTATTTTAATTGTTTTGTTGTCAACTGAAAAGGACCAACTCGAGTGCTACTATTTGAAATTGGAACGGGGAATTTTGCTGGAGAGATTCAGGACCTTTTCAGTATTGAATCGTTGTAGTTTTCATCAGATGGAAGATTCTTGTCGATAGGTAAGATTTTAGGGGGATTGTTTAGTTAGTTGCATTCTCTCTCTTTCATGATGGAATGTTGTAATCTCATTTTCATTGTTACATCTAGGTAGTTCTCGTGGTATCGTGTCGATTTGGGCAACTTGCGAGATTGTGAAGGAAAATATCTCTGAAACATTAGAGCAAATGAGATTGAAGATCGATTTCTGGAAGGATTTTCCCTTATTTTTGTCACCTGGACGAAACAACAACTCGAACTCTCTATTCTTAGAGCAAGACAACGAGAAACAACCGGAGAAACTGATTAATATCACATCAAGAAGCATAGCTCTTGGAACAAATGGGTTTTAAACTGAGAAACTATCATAAAAAGCACAAGGGAATTTCAGTTAAAAACCAATGAAAAATCTAAATGAAAACAACAATGATTTTGAGCTGTCAAAGAAGCGAGACTTTGATTAAATCACATAGAAAAGTGCAATGGTTGAATCTTACCCGAGGTAATAGCAAGGATATGAATAACAGAAGTAAAATGGATTACCTAAATTGGATTTTCGTGGAAGCACCCAAAATGAATTTGAAAATGACAATTAGAGGAAGATTATCAATAGCTCAAACAATTTGAATTACAGATTGAATTAGAATGAAAATACTAAGAGTCAGGTAAATAATACTGAGTCACTTAGGAAAACAGCTTATTCGATTGATAATTATGATAAACCTAATGACAGATTCTACAGGAATAAATAAGATGGTTTATTTCAAGATGATAGGTTAGTAAAAAGGAATGTGGATTAGAATAACGATGGATTAACAAAAGATAGATTGGCTGTGTTTTAATAGTAACAGCAATAGTGGTAAAGGAAGATATTGCCTTCAAATGAAGCTGGAGGAACTGGAAATTAATAGTAAAAAAATTAAAATAATACTAATAAAGACAATGATGGCTTTGCTATTTTGAATAATCAAAATCTCAATAACGTTGATCCTCCTTTCTGGTCATTTTAGCCTAGAACTCGCATTAACAATAAGAACAACAACAATGATTAGTTTTACAATATTAACGAAGAAAACGTAGGTACTTAGGAGAACAACAAGGAGCAGTCTCAAAAAGGAGGTAACAATGATCCTCTAGGATCTCTAAGAAACTCATTTTTGAATTTTCAACCAAACGCCAATAACAACAACACTATTTAACGTGCAAGTAAGATTCTACCAAGAGGAATGCAAGATGAACCTGATGATATCGATGATGATATTCTTGATAGTAATTTCTAGCCGAAAAATGCAGTTATCAATAATAATTACATAGATTTAATGAAAAATAGCTAAGGTAGAAACTAATTAAATAATAATAATAATTTGAATCAAAATTACTTCAAATAGCCTTAGAATCCTCCAATTGTTCCTCAAAAGAACAACAACTTTGATGATACTATTCCAGTTAATTCACTGAATAATTTCAATAACATCAATAACATTGGCTAAAATATCTAAAACAAATAGCCAACTAGAATTGAAGACCTCTATCAGCGTAGGCGAGCACCACAGTAGCTTCAACAACTCAATGTGAGGTAGATGTATGGTTAGGATTAATCACAATAAGCAGCTGATCTTAAAAGATACCAGCCAATTCAAGAAGATAACGATATCCCAAGTGCTTCTACCTTGAAAAGAACAGAGCAATCTGATGAATAGTATGATTAAATAGAACAATTCGAAAGACGGCTGCAAGCTGCGTAGTGAGAACGAAGTGAATTGAAAGTTGAGCAATGTATTTGGATATTTTGCTGTTTTTGAGCGGGGATTTCTTGTTTTTTCAGATGAATTTGTTTTATGAAAAAATATGATTGTTTTTTGTTATGTTAGAATTCCATTTTTTCATTTTGATTATGCAGTTTCTGCAGACGAAATCAGGACTAAAAAAGCTAATTTTGAAGATAATCTAAACGAAACAATCACACTAATATTATTAAATTTTGAGAAGTTAAAACAAACGAAAGTTAAAGGAAGATATTTATCAAAAAATTTAAAGTCTTTTTTGCTACTCAAAAGAAAATCATGATGATAGCTGCAATCGGTAAGGAAGTCCTATCAAAAGCTCTTACGAAGAACATCTACAGCAGTATGTCTGCTATTACCATCAAGAAAAAGAAGAAATTCGATGGACCAGATGGTGAAAAGAAGAGATTAGATGATAATCAGTAGTTGCTTTTAGATAAATTTAAAGCAAGAAAAACAACTAGATTTGCGCAAACTAAAGAAGGCTTCCGCATTGACGTTGGTCTAGTGCTTAATCGACCAGCTATTTTCTTTAACTTGAAGGAATATGAACTGGAAAGAATGAAAGTTAGGACAGCTTTTTAGAAGAAATACAAACGAAATATCGAAGTCCCAGATGATCTCAAGGATTTCAATTTCAAAGATCCCTAAATGGAAGCAGAAGAGACAAATCTTGATAACTTCGCTACACATTTTGTTGATCTCGGTGCAGGTGAGAAGATCGAATATTGTGAGTCTTCCAAATATTACAGAAAAGTTGATCCTAATGTGACGGATTAGAGATCTTTGTAGTATGCTCCTTGCCATAGAACATACATGCTGATGAGAGATCCAGTGACGTAGGAATATGCATTCCCAACGAGATCGGTATTGGACAGGGAGCTATTGAATGAAGCTAAACTGATTCTCTGGGAGAGACTCACTGGGCTGAAGTTCACTGCACATCATGGATCAGTTGTTCCTAATTTCGTGTAGACTAGGGAATTCACAAAGGAAGAGCTGGGTAACCCTCTTCACAGGAGCTTAAAAGGTGTGAAAACCTTTTATTTCATATCAACGCATGTTCAAGGAGTACCTTACATTAATCCAGAAGTAACCACTGACTATATCTGGGTACCAAAGAGACATTTCCAGAATCACGTGAAGAAGGAATTCTATGATGATTTCATCAATGGGCTGCATGATATTTGAGTAGAGATTTGGAGGAGATTCATAAAAGAAGAAGAAGAAGAAGAACTAGAAGCAGACTGAAAGGAAAATGGGTTTTTACTGGATGCTATTTTCTTTGAAAGGGGATGCATTTGTGTAAAATTTTCTGCTCAATTTCTGTTCTTGTTCATAGCGACAGTGTTTTGAATATCAAAAAAACTTTCGATATTTTTTTTGTTGATGGGAGGAAAACAATTCCTCAACAATAAAGTTAATTGAATAGTTGGATTTACAATACTAGTATTGGAGAAATAAAAGTATTGTAAAGGAAAACAACCAATAAAGTGTACAAAAATGATTGAAAATAAAATAGGGAAAAGAAAAGCTAATTCCTAAACAATGTAGGTATTGAGAGAAAAATCCTTTTAATTTCTTATCTCTTGTCCTTTTGAGATACTTCGAAAATTCTGACATTTCAACAAATCTTTCTTTTTTACTTTTATTAGTTTCTACAACAAAAATAAAGGAGTTTATCATAAAAGTGATGGAAATGATTCTACGATTTCAATCTTTTTGATTGTGATTGAATCTTCAGCATAGTAAAGTTCAACTCCTAAACTATACTGCTTATCTTGAATAGTTTCTTCTGGGAGAGCGAAGATATTTTTCTTTTCAGGAAAATACGATACAATAAACAGTTTGTCTTGCAGACACATTTAAATCTACAATTCAAAATGTTTCACCTTTTTCAATGATGAAGTAAAACACTTCCCCTTTATTTTCTTTGATAGTTCATAAATTGATGAATAATTACTGAAAGGTAGTTTAAGTTCATAAAATAATTGTTTTTCTTTGAGCTCATCCTCCATCAATCCAATCAGCTGAAACCCATTCTTAGTATTGTTAATTACTTCTACTGTGATTAGATATTTTAGTTTAGGATTGATTATAAAATTGCTGTTTGCAAAAATGCACCCTTGGCTTGGATTCTTAAAAATTAATTCACCATCTTCATTTCGAGAAAAACGTAATTGCCTAGTCAGAATTTCTGATTTGATTTTATGAGCCCAAAATATTATATTTTAAAGAGCAGGGATTTTTCTCAAATTCTAAAAACTTTTCTATCTATTACAGATAATTCAGTACCTGATCTTTCTCAGTATTTGATTTTTATTCACTGAATAAGAATAGCTTTACTTTTAAATCATCTATATCCAACTCAATTCTTTTACATTTCTCTACAGATGCTTCTTTGAAATTTAGATTAATTCTACAACTTCCCTATTCAGCTAAGTGATATCACCTTTTCTAGCCAAGATAGTTGAATGCAAGCTCTATTTAAAAGATTTAAATATCTCTAGATTTAAGAATTAATCTAGATTTTATTCATTTTGATCTAATCTAATTAATGATTTTTTTTTTAAGAGATTGAATTTTCTCAAGATACTTCTTTCAAAAAACTGGAGAAAAAAATCCTTTATTTGCTATCTTGTTTGGGCAAAGTTCTAAGAAGAGTATTTATCTTGCAGTTACTTAACTTTAACTGCTTGAATTGGATTTAATGGTAGGCTGTTAAAGGCGTTTATTGAAAGGTTTGTTGAATTATTCAACTCCGAAAATTATCATCTTTAATTTGTAATATTGTTAACCAATTTAAAATAACATTTTATTTAGAAGATTCATATTAAAAAAAATAATTAACAAACACTTTTTTTATGCACCTGAATTTTACTAGTCTTTTTATTAGATTAGTTTTCTTCGCGCATCTTTATTTTTCCAATTTAGTATCTACAAATGGTTTAGAAAATATTGTGTACAGAAATGGCTGACATATTTTTTTAAGAACGATAATACTAGGGTATTGGTCTTCTATGGTTTTTGAGAAATGTTTTACAAAAATAGATTTACCAAACTGTATGTTAACTTTTTGTACGAAAAAGATGAACAATTAAGATCTAAGTTTTGGGTGTTAAGCAGAAGATTAAGATAGGAGCTATTTAGAAAAGTTAAAAGTATTAGACTAATTGAAGATTTATTCAGAGAAATCTATTTCACTTAATTCTCCTTAGATTAAATATCCAATAGAACTTTAAGAATTTACAAGAGTCACCTATTCCTACGAAGCCTGGATTAATAAGAAAAGGTTTCATTTAAAAAATAATTTATGCTTAATTACTTGTTTCATTGCAATTAATTTAAAATAGAAGATAATTGATTGCAGATAAAAAAAGAAATCAAGAATGAAATAATTGTGAGATTAATTTTCAAAAGAAATCAGCAAGAAAATAAAGAATGGTATTCATCGTTAGATCAATTTCCATTCTGCAACCTAGATAAGCAGGAAATAAGAGAAATAAAGGGATTTTTGAATTCAAATGAAACCACTATAATTTGTATTTACTTTTTCTATAACAAAAACGTATCCTAAAACAAAAAGCAAGAATTTGTCATAGCAGTGATGGGAAAGATTGGACAACTTCAATCTTTTTGATATTGATTGAATCTTCAGCATATTCCAGTTCAACTCCTAAGCGGTATTATTTATCTTGAATGGCTGCTTCTTCAAGGGCAAAAATATTGTTCTTTTTAGGGAAATCATATACGATAAACAGTTTGTCTTGCAGACACATTTAAATCTGCAATTCAAAATCTTGAACCTTCCTCAGTGATTTTGAAAAACATTCCCCCTTTATTTTCTTCGTTAACCCATAAGCTGCTGATTGATTGTTGAAAGTTAGATTTTATTCATATAATAATGTAGTATTTTTGATCCCATCGTCAGTCAATCCAATCAGCTGATACCCATTTTGTGCTTAGTTATGTATTTCAATTGTGATTAGATATTTCAATTTTGGATCGATTATGAAATTGCTGTAAGCAAGAATTCGCCCACTGTCTGGATTCTTAAAAATTAATCCTCCAGCTTCATTTCGAGATATCATTGCCTAGTCAGATTTTTGAATTTTTGATTTTATTAGCTCCATTTATTTTAAAGAGCAGGGGATTTTCTCAAATTCTAAGAACTTTTCGATCTGAAACTATTACAGCACATTATCTTTTTCAGTACTAGCATTTTGTTCACTGAATAAGAAAAGCTTTTGTTATAAATTATCAAGATCCTATTCAATTCTCTTAAATTTATTGACAAATGTTTCTTTGTAAGTTTAGATCAATGCTATTACTTCCCTATTCAACTTAGCGTTATCTCCTTTTCCAGTCAGAATTGTTGAATATAACTTCTATTTAAAGGTTTTGAATGACTCTGGATTAAAGAATTGCCCTAGACCCTATTCGATTTGATAGAGTCTCATTAATGCCTCCTTTTCTAAGGATTGTATTTTCTCTGAAACTTCTTTCAAAAATCGTTAGAAGAAATCATTTATTTACTATCTTGTTTTTGCAAAGTTCGTTGAAGAATATTTATCTTGCAGGTACTTAATCCTAGCTGCTTGAGTTGGATTCAATGGTAGACTGTTAAAGACGTTTATTGAAGGAGTTGCTGGATTTTCCAATTCTGAAAACGATATCAAATCCTTCCCATATATTTGCTATTCTATGATACAATCAAGGCATTTCAAAGCAGAATCTTTGCTGATTTACTAATATGATTCATTTTAAAACAATACAGCACCGAGAGATAATTTGTGTGTAGGACATTAGAGCTGAAGTTACTCCATTAGTTTAAGTTGTTGCAATGTATTTATTAAACTTACGCCGGTTATTTTGATCTTTTTATTTTATCAATATCACTTTAAAAGGAGTCGCAGATAATTAAAGAATTGATTTTTTTTGTGGAAGAAAAGAAGATGAAAAAAAAAAATACTCAAAGGACGAAATATTTGTTAACTTGAAAACTACTTAAATACTTTTCGATCTTAATTGTTAGAGCTAATTATCAAAAGAAATCTACAAGAAGATAAAGGAGGGCATTTCACATTAGATCAATTTCTACTCTGCAACCTAAACAAGCAGGAGAGAAGAGAAATAAAAGATTTTTGAATTCAAATGAAATCAATTGTATTTGTCTCTTCTTTTTACAACAAAAAGTATCCTAAACACAAAAAGCAAGAATTTCTCATTGCAGTGATGGGAAGGATTGAACAATTTCAATATTTTTGATATTGATTGAATCTTCAGGATATTCAAGTTCAACTCCTAAGCGATATTATTTATCTTGAATGGCTGCTTCTTCAAGCGCAAAAATATTGTTCTTTTTAGGGAAATCAGATATGATAAACAGTTTGTCTTGCAAACACATTTAAATCTACAATTCAAAGTCTTGAACCTTCATCAGTGATTTAGTAAAACATTCCCCCTTTATTTTCTTCGATAGTCCATAAACTGATGATTGATTGCTAAAAGTTAGTTTTTATTAACATAATAATTAATTATCTTTGAGCATATCATCAGTCAATCAAATCAGCTGATATCCACTTAATGCTTAATTGTGAATTTCAATTGTGATTAGATATTTCAATTTTGGATCGATTATGAAATTGCAATATGCGTAAATACGCCCTTGCTTTGGATTCTTAAAAATTAATCCTCCAGCTTCATTTCTAGATATCATTGCCTAGCCAGATTATTGTATTTGTGACTTTATGAGCTCAAATTAATTTAAAGTGCATTGCTTCTCAAATTCTAAGAGCTTTTCTATCTGAAACTTTTACAGTACTTTATCTTTTTCAGTACTTTATCTTTTTCAGCATTAGCCTTTTCTTCACTGAATAAGAAAAGCTTTTGTTATAAATCATCGAGATCATCCTCGATTCTCTTAAATTTCTCTATAGATGTTTCTTTGTAAGCTTAAATCAATGCTATTACATCCCTATTCAACTTAGCGTTATCTCCTTTTCCAGCCAGAATTGTTGAATGTAAATTCTATTTAAAAGATTTAAATAACTCTGTGTTTAAGAATTGCTCTAGACCCTATTCGATTTGATAGAGTCTCATTAATGCCTCCTTTTCTAAGGATTGTATTTTCTCTGAAACTTCTTTCAAAAATCGTTAGAAGAAATCATTTATTTACTATCTTGTTTTTGCAAAGTT
>Ga0302271_10002443_pt1 | contig 16746 bp, 8 predicted proteins | sample III_Bog_N1_1_FD_198767 | JGI IMG/M metagenome (GOLD analysis project Ga0302271, IMG submission 198767) | Peat permafrost microbial communities from Stordalen Mire near Abisko, Sweden - III_Bog_N1_1 | ecosystem: Environmental > Terrestrial > Soil > Wetlands > Peat | place: Sweden: Abisko...
CCCGTTCCCTCCATTTCTGTTTTACCTTTTGATACTATTAAGTCAATTTTTTGTGTTTTCTCTGCAGATAGCTAAGTTTATTTTCACATATCAGCTTGAGATCATTCACTTTCTGATTCAGAATATTTCTCGTTCGTTCGTCGCATATGATACTCGGCTCAAAATAATTGATCTGCAGTAGGTCAGTGAGATTACTCTGAGCATTTTAGATGTTTTCCTTGAAATAGCATACATCCTTCAAATAACCTTGTGTGATATCCGATAAAATAGCTTCTCGATTTACAATTTTAGATTTCAACTCTTTTACTTCAGCTTCAAGTTATTTTAACTTTTTTGTTAGTAAAAACATCGTTTCTTCATTATTTTCTTCACAATCTTCAATTCTGAGTTCTTCTTTCTACTGTTTTATTATTCTTTTGAGATTAAAGTCATTCCGCTTGATTTTTGGACTTCCTTAGCTGTATTCACTGTCACTTGATATGAACCCTTCTTCTTAGTTTGGTTTCTTTTTCTTGGTTTTTTCATTTAACATCTAGTAACAGGATTACAGTGTTGAGGTACTTTGAATGGCGTTCAAATGATGCAAGAGATACCCTTTTAATTAATCAATAAGTATCTTATAGTTAGAGCTACTGCGATTAAGGAAGCATTTGATGGTTAAGAGCAAATTATTTAGATTCATAGTGCTGAGAGAAACACCTAAGGATTGTTCATTAAATCCAAAGATATATTCTAAGATGCATTTTGTAAAGGTCTAGAAGTGATCATCAGCGATCTTCATAAAGGACTATGAATTTAATAACAATAATAAGAATTTTAAAATGTGAGAACATTGAGCGCATATTATATCGCTTGATTATTTGAAAGTAGTTTACTTCTGTATTTTTGATAGAATTTATGCTATGTGTATCTGTAGGATTGTCCGTTGATGCTGCTGGCGCAGAGCTTGCTAGAAATGAAGTTTAAACCATATTTGCTATGAGATCTTCAGCAGAGAGACATAATGCATCTTCTTGCCTTTTGAGAAGCACTTCTAGATATTGTATTTCTTCAAAGTTAATTTCATTGCTCATATCAGTCAGTTATCTTGCAGGATGGTTTACCTGACAAGTATTTGTTTATTCGCAAGCTATCTAACTTCTATCCTTAATCTTGAGTGAATTCATATCCATTATTTGTTGTGGGGAGAATGTCATTTGTAAATTATATGAATAAAGGTGTATTTTGTCTGCAATTATTTCATAAGATAACTCACAGAAACAAAATGAGTTTGATTTCAGATCACTATGATGTCATATTAATACTAATATCTCTTGCAGTTTTCTATCAGTTTTAAAACTCATAATAATACATAAACAAAATGCAAATTCATTCATTTGTAAGAGGAGAAATCACTTCTGAATAATAAAAACGAATTTTTACCATAATAGATTTCCTGTTCTGATTCACCTGATGAATGAAGCAAATAAGAATATAAATTAATAATATAAGAGGCTATTATTTGATTGATTGAGTTTTGGAGCATACTCAAGAAGAGCAGTTTTATAAAAATAATAAGAGGATTTCTTTATTTCAAACAAAATAGATTATTTTTATTTAATCTTTCGACGCCAAATTATCGATTAAACCAAATAAATCCTTATTTACTTTGGTTTTATCCCACTGCAGAGAAAGTGTTATCAACAGAAATTATTAAACAAATTATTGCAGAGAAGAAAGGAAATTCCTCTTGAAAATGTCTGGACCAATTGGTAATTGTGTTTTGAGAGTTCGTTTTTTAACACCCACTGAAAGCGATAGCAATCCTTCTAATCCCAAGTATGTAGTTGAATTCGATTTGACTTCAGTTTAAGATAAAGAAGCTAATCAATAAATCACCTCTGAGACAAGATTCCTCGATGAATTAACTGATCATTTCTCAAACGGATTGCTTCCATCTAGGCTGCAGTTTTCCTTTGGCTATGGATCTATTGAGCTAAAAGACAATAAAGATGCTAAATTAGAAGTAATTATCCAAAGATTAACTCAAATCCTTAAGAGGCTTAAATAACATTGGATTTTTTAGCATCTCACAAAAGTGCTGATTCAAATCAGACACGCCGGGATGCCAGTTATTTAGCAAATACTTGAGTTTATCGCTCCTATGAAATAGCTTCAAGAATTAGATTTGGAATCAGCAAGGGCATTTTCCAAAGAGGAAAACCACTTCCTTAGGAAAACTATCGTGACTAACTTAACTAATCTTCACAGAATAGACTATGATTTCCCAATAAAAAAAGACAAAGGGATTGATAATAATAAACTAAATCGTAAACCCCTGAAAGAGAAGTAGCTGAACATAATAAAATGTGGATTTTAATTTAGATCGTCAGTCGATGAACTTGATATTCTCTAGTTATTTCCTAATTTGCAGTCACTTCACATCACTATCAACTCTCAGACAACTCTCATCGATGAGCTGCTTTTTAGACTCTCCCATGTAGCTCCATAATTACTATCAATTACCTTTGTAGCCAAGGAATTAGTGTCTCCTTAGCTTAGAAACCTTGAATAACTCAAGTATCTATCTCACCTAGTTCTCAATTTAAAAAGCCCGCTCGACAAGGAATCTCTGAATCTCTCCAAGATGAAATCTCTGGAGACATTTTCTCTCAACTGTGTTGATCCTTTGGGGTATTTTGGAGAGTTCTCTAGCTTACCTAGGCTCCAGAGACTCTTGCTAACAAATAAAGAATCTTTCAAAAAAATAACAAAGCAAGAAATAGAAGAGATTAAAAGTGAGAAACACAATAAACAAGGTAAAACTCGGTCTAAAGCATCATCTGCTATTTTAAGCTCTAGCGAAGCTAAGAAAGAGATATTGAAATTGCAAATGGAGAAATTTAAAAAAGCTTTTCTCTCACACAAATATCTCTCCAGTGTTAGCTTGGAAGCCTTCGGATATGATAACTCAGCTGGATAGTGCTTTATCCGTGACATCGAAGTGATCTCAGTTGTTGTACCTAAACTGAGAAAACTAACTTTAAGATTAGCTGATTTCCAATACATCAATATTTCCAAAGAAACAAAGAATCAAGGTATTGTGGATGGTCTATGTGCCTTGCTGAGGTGTTCCATAAACGAAACGGAAATTGTTCTATCGATTAAGCTAGAATCCTTGTCGAGTTAAGATAAATTAGATATTGCTTTAGCTCTCTAGAGAATCTCATTTCCTTAGCTATTCACTTTGAACTCTCAATAAATTTTGAAAAATCTTCAAAAGAAATACGAAAATAACCCAATTAAAGGTATAAATCTCCAGAAAGACTATCCTTTATTGATTTCCCTTGGTATTCTTGGCTCTTAGGATCACTTGAGTTCCAAGGAGATTTCTTTTTATTTTGATACTATCGAAGATATCCTACTTAAAAAAAACATACCCTTCTAAACAGGCTTGAAGAAACTCCTCCAGCCGTTCACTCGTGTCAAGTTGTCTTTGAGAAAATCTAGAACGCCTTATGATTATCCTAAGAACCTTTGCAGAATTCTCTCACCTAATCTGATAAAACTTGGGATATCTGAGACTGTTGGATTGGCAGAAATTGATGAACTCACTAGACAGTATCCATCTCTTCAAGAAATCGACTCCTTTTTGATAATCCCCACTGACATTACTGCTATTTTAGCTAAGCAATAACAGCATTCAACTCGAAATATCTGCATTCGATATGAGCTCCCAGGAGGGTTTTAGACACATGTAAAGAAGTTCTTCGAAATTGAAGGCCATTTTGTGAATGTGTTTGTTTCACCGTATGTTGTGATTGATTTCAATCTAACAAAGATGCTCTTTGATGGGATAGTTGGGTCTTAAAATCAAGTCTTAATTCATTTTAACGAGTGTGTTCTAGTGAATACTAACATGAAATCCCTGCCTTATTAAACTTTCATAAATAGTTTTTCCTCTGAAATTTAAGTATAAGTACTCAAGATAAGGACTTTCTTCTCTTTGATGGCTGCTCCATTGACAACAAATCCTCATTATATTTATGCAGATCTAGAGCTATGAAGAAAAAGAGTGAGAGTAAGAGAAAATACAGATATTAAACAGAAAACAAAATAATAATTGATTTTTCTATGTTCAAGTGATTTCTGTGTGAATGAAATAAATTCCCAAATAGCATATATTTGTATTTAGGCAAGAAATCAAAGCTCTTCCAAAAGGAAAGGTAAATATTTTGCTGCTAAAAACTTAGTCTAATTTGTTTTGTTCTAGGGTTTTATTGAAATATGTGCTAAATAATACAAAAAAGAATTAATTACTCAAGGTGTTTCAATTCATTCAACCAGTTAAGTAGTTGATAACTGACTGTCATAAAGATTAGTTTTTATTTAGAGGAAGTTCAAGAAAGATGACTAAGAAGAGATCTCTTTGTATGATTCTAAGGTAACTAACCAGAGCTATTGAATAATCATTATTATTTGGGGGGAGATTAAAACCTATTACCTTTACTTTCCTTCTCAATCTCTTAAGAATTAGGGAATAATTCTGTTTTTGTCTAGTTTCCTAGAGTAAAGCAAGGAACTTTTTGATTTATAATTAGATTTATAAGATTTTTCAAAGCTTAATAATTTAGCTGCCTTTATGGATCGCATCATCTTTAGATGAGCCTGATTGATGAAGGAATAATAATATTGAAAAAGATACCCTTTTCCTTTCAATATTATTATTTATAAATCCTTTTTCTTTGGAGGAGATTCAAACAAGAATTACTCGCTCTCAATTAGAAGGTTTATTCCACTTAAAAATATCCATTCGTATCCGATTGAAAAGCTTCTTGAGTTTAATCAATGTAATTCTACCAACTCTCAGTTGATAAGTGATAGCAATTCTTTCAAAACTAAAATCTAGCTCATGGAGGTGATATGGATTTTAAAAATCATATCATTTGTTTGAAAAATTTTTAATTTTTTTTAACTAATAAAGTCATTATTCTACACCAATATCTTGTATTTTATCCAATGATTTCAGGTTGGATGTATTGGCCAATTATTTTTAACATAAAATGCCTTCAAAAACACTCAAACTAAATTGTTTCTCTCAAACCTAGTTCGCATAACTGATTGAAATTCAATTCTATTATTGAGATCTCAATATTTACAATTTTTATAATAAAAATACAAATAAGTAAGTAATACATAAAACAATACGTTTCTCTTTATCCTTTCTTAAACTAATCAACATCAATGAAGAATTTACAGTTTCTTGTGAAGAATCATACACTTTTCAAGTCTTTAAAATGCAAAAATTCTTTAATTCTAACATTTTTATTAACTCTTTTTCTCAAGAAGAAATATTCTTTTTTTCATTTCCCATTCTTCTCAAAAACTCTCATCTCATGAAAATAAATACAATTGACCCAAAAGACTATACAGAAAAATTAAGAGAGTTTGTGGAGTGATAGATAATTTCTGTGTTCGATTTCTGATCTTTGATCTTTGAAAATGTTAGTTTCATAAGAAATCTTGTTGCACAATCAGGTATTTATAATAAATGATAAAAAAATAGCAATCTAATAACTTTTATTATCAAATATCCTTGAAATTATTAGAAATAACATATTAATGAAAGAATCAATTATTTTTGTTATCTTTTAAATTACAAATTCTGTGATAATTATCCTCCTGAACTGATTTAATTCTTACTTAATTTTCTTATATTTGGGGAATCTGTGTCGGTATCTAACAAATCACATTTAATAAGCTGATTGAGTAAAATAGATGCCCCCTTGAGGTTATATTAGTTGAATTATTCTTTACTGCCAAGTAAACAATGAAAGAAAGAAGGATGAGTGTTGAAAATATACATCTACTCAACAATTTACCTATTTAATGATAATAATCGTATTTTATTGAAGTAATAAAGCTAGATAAATAGACTTAATAAATAAAGTAGTTGCTTTTCTCAAAGAGATCTAGAGACTCTTCTCTTTATTTATTTTATATGTTAAAATACAAGAAATCTAATGAAAACAATACCATATTTTTAACAATCAAATGGCGGATAAAACATGTTTATTGATCTCCTGCTTAATTGACTATCCACAACATCTTGAGAAGATGAAAATTTTTACAACTTTCACTACAAATAATGCACACACAATAATTGAGGAAGCAAAATAGCATTTGTATCTTTTTGGTTAGAATGTAATAACAGGTATAAACAACTGTAATGGTTCCAATTAGGATAGCATATTTTTGATATAAAGATGATTGACCTAACTTAGAATAGAAAGAAAAGACTAAATCACTTAAATCTATCAACTTCAATTAAGAGGTTATTCAAGAATTTCCTCTATTCCCAAGCCTATCAGAATCAACGAGAGGCACATGATTGTTTCTTGGGGAATTAAGAGTTTTAATTGATTAATACAAATAATCAATTTAACCTGAAGTGAAAAACTACTTACTTAAAAAATTTAACTTTCCCAAGAAAAAGGAATTCCCTTAATTATTAGAAAGTTCATGTTTTAAGGATTATGGAATATTAAATAAACTAATAATGCATGAAAAATACTATTATTTTTATTTTTTGAAGCACATTTTGGTTTTAAAGCAGCTATTATTTCTTGATTTAAAGCTAATAAAGATGAAAAGAAAAAATAATAATTAAATATTGCATTTGATTTACTTAATGCAATTACTACAAAGTAAATGGAATAGATAGTCTTATTAAAATAGAACATCTAAATTAAAAAAATAAGTGAGTTCCAAATATACTTATGCACACAAAATAAGGTAAAATCCAATAAGCAACCCAGTTGAATAACCAATGATAAAACCGGTATTAATTAGACTTCATTTTTAAGATGAAGGTTTGATTACATATAAATGATCAAGAACCATATTAAAGGAAAAGGGATTTCTTCATTCTGACATACAAATATCAACAAACAACTTAAGATAAAAAATAAAAAAATACTTAAAATCATAATCATTTTTATTGTATTCATCGCTATTTCTCTTCAATGCAATCTGGTAGTAATACTGAGGCCTAAAATGCAGGAGCTAATATCCCATCAGAAACACAGTCTTTGACAAACAAAATACCAAAGAACGATCCTGTGTTTGAAAAAACCTTTAATCAGAAGAACAATCAAGTTATTCCACTTGAGGAAGATGGGGCTAAATTTGAATTTAAGGACTAATACAAACCCAATCCCATTGAGATCATTTGGAAGAACCTCAAAGTTGATGTGTAGATTAAAAAAACAATTGTTGACTCAGCTGGGCGTAACAAATCAGTCCCTGAAAGAAGACATATTCTGAATAACATCAGTGGCTGCATCAAGCCAGGTGAATTCACTGCCATCCTAGGACCTTCAGGTAGTTTTATTGTTACTTTACCATATCCTTAAAATCTCTTTTTCTATATAAAATAAATGAAGATTCATTTATAAATTATAACTTAAAATTCATTTGACTAGGATGTGGTAAGACAACCTTGCTGAATTTCCTCTCAGGAAGGTTGCTGGGGACAAATATTGAAGTCACAGGAGAGTTCATTCTCAACGGGAAATAGATCCATGATATTGATCAATACTCTAATTAAATCGCCTATGTCATGCAAGATGATATTCTCCTAGCTACCTTTACGCCAACTGGTAAGCTTAAAATAATAAAACTACAAATATCATTGATCCTAAATTTATTTCATTATTTTCTGTAAAAAAGAGGCATTCAAGCTAACTGCTGATTTAAGACTGAAAAACTTGAATGAAGAGCAAAGAATTGAGAGAGTCAATAGATTGATCAAAGAACTTGGTTTAACAAGATGTAAGAACACTAAAGTCGGTAACTCCTTGATTAGAGGTATTTCAGGAGGAGAAAGGAAAAGAACTTCCATCGGAGTTGAACTTCTGACAAACCCATCTATGTTATTCTTAGACGAACCAACTACAGGACTAGATAGTTCTACTGCTTTACAAGTCGTAGAATTACTCAAAATTCTAAGTCGCAGAGGAGTCAATGTTATGTCTACAATTCATCAGCCTTCCACTGAGATCTTCAATTCCTTCGAGAGATTGATTTTGATCTGCAAGGGGAATATTCTCTACTAAGGAACTTCAAAAGATTCTGTGGATTATTTTCATAAAAGAGGGTTTACTGTGCCTGAATTCTCAAATCCTTCTGATTATTACATGAAACTCATGAATCCAGAAGGACTTTCTGTGGAGCTAGCCTAGAAAGGACAAAAATAAGTCAGTGATCATGAAATCAGTTAACTGTTTGAAAAAAGACTCAGTGAGCTCATCGCTAGTTACAAAGAATCAGACATGGCTATTGACCAGAAGCCTTCATGTGAATTTGTGCTAGCTCTAAACGATGGCAGCTTCAATGTTTCTCCTCTTTTGCAATTCATGCTTCTCTTTAAACGTGCATTCATATCATAAATCAGAAACCCAATGGATTTCCTCATGAAAACGTTTTAGATAATTATCTTTGCTATCGCTTGCATAGTAGTCTTCTAACCATTAGGGACAGGGAAATCAGGGTATCAAAACAGAGTAGGTGTCTTACAATTTTTAGGATCAACTCTCGCATTCACAGCTATCCAAGGATCTTTAAGCACATTCTCTCAAGAAAGATCTCTTTTCATTCGAGAAAGGCTCAGTAAATCCTACGAAACTGGTCCTTATTTCTGGGGGAAGAATCTAGCTGAATTCCCTTTTTAAATCATGTATCCAATTCTTCTCGTTGTGATCGTCTATTATAGTGTCGGATTGAATAACCAGAAATTTTCCTATTTTCTCGTCTGTAATTTAATCATGATCTGCACTTATTTCTACGGAGTATCATATGGTCTCTGCGTTTCAGTAATCGTCCCTAAACTAGACGTGGCAATGGCCTTGATTCCGATTTTAGTCATACCTCTCATGGTGCTAGGAGGGTTCTTCGTCAACTCAAACAATGTCCCAAAGTATCTCATTTGGATTGAATACATCTCCATGTTCAAGTACAGCTTCCAAGCAGCATCTCTTAATGAATTTGATACGATCAATTATGATTCCGGCACGACAGATCCATTAACCGAACTTGGACTCAGCGATAGCATCTTGGTGAATATCATAGCCCTCATTGCACTTGGGGCAGGCTTTAGAATCTTTGCCTTGATCGCAATGCATTTCATTTCTACTCCCTCTAAGCCCAAGCTCAATGAGAAGAAATTCAAATCTATTTGAAAAAAAAGCAAAGGAGATACTGATATGGAAGTGAAAAAATGAATTCATTGTAACCTTTTCATATAAAACATTCATCGTTATTAATAGAAATTATCAGCATTAGAAAATAATACTCTATCCAAAACAACAAATAACTTACTTCAAAAATTGAACATCTAAACAGCTTCATTTATTTTTTTTTGAAAATAAACTATTTATTAATACAAAGCAATGTTGTAGTTTATTGGAAAATGAAAGGAAAATTTCCTCTTTAATTAAAAACCATTCATTATTTAACGAATTCTCAGAAACATTCAAATGTAACATAATACCACCTTAGTTTTAAGTTTATTCTGTAGCTTATTTTTTTTCACAAAAGTCATCAGAAAGTAATTAGCATGCTAAAATTTTTAAAATAAATTTTAATTAAAGTTTCAATTTACTTGATTCAGTAAGATTAACCTTAGAATACAAGATGGCCAGAAAGGTTAAATATTTCCTTGAAGCAGTTTGAGGATATGAATTCATGAGGTCTTTTGTCGATGATTTCATTACATCTTTAAATTTGAGGATAAAATGAAATGTAGGATAATAATATCTTCTTTTATTCTTATTTCAAAATGATGGATAACTACATTATTAAGCAATGGCTGTAAAATCTTTTAATCATAGTGAAAGCTACAACGCCAATAAGTTCTAGCGATGTCTGCACTTGATAGAAGAAGAGACCTAAAATCGAGCATATTCCTGAATCTTCAATTATTTAACAATCTTAATAATTCCCTGATTTCCCCAATATATCACTTGAATTTGAACCATCATAGCAGCAACAATTCAGTTAACAATGACAGCAGTAATCTTAAGATAAGAGCAGCTGGGGGAATAGCAATAATAAATCATGATCCATGAATTCATTCAAAAGACTACTAATAATAGACTGTACAAGAAATACGATCACTACTCAAATAAAAACAATAATGTGAAGAATAATGACAATATCAACATCAACTCCATTATTATTACTAGTAATCATAATCACAACAACAGTAGAAGTTAATCAGACTTCAACACATAAATACTGAATTTAATTGTGGATGAGCATATTGTAGAATCCATAATAAATAATTAACAGTCATATTATTAGCTGTTAGAGCACAGCACCAATGTTTTTGAGCTAATAATAAGAAAAAGAAGTGAATACTCTTTTCCTGATATCAAATCATTCAATAAAAACAATCCCATCAGGAAAATGTGAAGAAGTAGAAGTTAATGGTTCCAATGATGGATCCTTGCCATTTGAGATGTTAGTTAGCCATGTTTAAATAACAGAAAAATATGTAATAAATACATATTCAATCATACGCACTATGTACTTTCATTTTGTTGAAATAATGCCTGAACAAGTGTTCTGTTTGTTTAGTTTTGAAGCTGTTGCCAAGTTGCAGATCTAAACTTGAAAGACTGATCAAGTTGGAGAGGGGATAGAAAAGAGAATAGGTTCCAATGTCGCAGATTTTATTTTATCTTAAATCTAGGGAGAGCGTTGAGAGGTTGAGGAGATTTGATAAGGGAGATAATAGAGATTACGTTCCTATGTCTCCAATTTAGTTGTAATCTAGATTTAGGGCTAGGTTTGAGAGATTAAAAAGATTCGCTAAGGGAGATAACAAAGATTACGCTCCTATGTCTCCAATTTGGTTGCAATAAAGAAATAGGGTTAGGTTTGAGAGATTAGAAAGATTCGCTAAGGGAGATAACAGAGATTACGCTCCTATGTGTCCAATTCGGTTACCATAAAGATTTAGGGTTAGGCCTGAGAGATTAGGAAGATTCGCTAAGTGAGATAACAGAGATTATGCTCCTATGTGTTCAATTCTGTTGCAATAAAGATTTAGGGTTAGGTTTGAGAGATTAAGGAGTTTCGCTAAGGGAGATAAAAGAGATTACGCTCCTTTGTCTCCAATTATATTTCTATATAGATTTAGGGTTAGGCCTGAGAGATTAAGGAGATTCGCTAAGGGAGATATCAGAGATTATGCTCCAATGTCTCCAATTTTGTTGTTATTTAGATTTAGAGTTAGGCTCGAGAGATTAAGGAGATTCGATAAGGGAGATAACAGAGATTACGCTCCTATGTGTCCAATTGAGTTGTAATCTAGATTTAAAACTAGGCTTGAGAGATTAAGGAGATTCGCTAAGGGAGATATCAGAGATTACGCTCCTATGTCTCCAATTTAGTTGTTATTTAGATTTAAGGCTAGGCTTGAGAGATTAGGGAGATTCGCTAAGGGAGATAACAGAGATTGAGCACTTATGTCTTCAATTGAATTTTCAAAGAGATTGAGTGAGACACTCTATAAATTGGCTAGACAAGCTAAGGGAGACAGGAGAGATTTAGCTCCAATAGATAAAATTGAACTTCTTGTAAAAGTAAGTGAGATCCTTGACAGATTGAGGAGATTACTGATTAAATTTAAGAGAGATTTTGTCTCAGTATCCCCAATCCATATTTATTTGAGATTGAGACAAACACTGTAAAGACTAGCAAATCTCATGGGGGATTATTTAAAGTCATCTAATACCTTGCGATTCTCAATAGTTAACATCATTTGTTATTGATAATTATTCTCATCTAAATCCTTAAAAAATCCCTTGTTTTCCTTCTAATATGCTGTGAACTTCTCAGTCAAATTCCTTAGAGATTTTCTTTATTGTGGCTGAAACATAAGGAGCTGCTTAGCAATTCTTTTAAAACTTGATTTTGTGTTAATCTAAGGGATCATATCCAAGCAGGTCTAAGTAGATCCTAGAGGAACTGACAGCAACTTTCGAGCAAGTTGTTCCTCTGAACAGACAAGCCAGTTGTCAAGGAGAAAGATGCACAAGCCGACTGAGAAGCTATCAGTCAAGTATGTAGAAAGATCTGGATTTTCCCATCTCTCCTATGCAAAATACAAGGGAGATTCTCTGTTATGCCTCTGCAAAATACAATTCACAGGTGATTCATATTTCCGTTTAAGTAGTTGTTTTTCTAAAGTTGACAATACTTCGAAGTTATCCTGTAAATGAACCGCATGACTGAAGTTACCTAACTTAACAACTGCTTATCCTGATCCGTTTTCTGAGATTAAAAAACTGTCTAGCTTGATGTTTCTGTGAAGTATTCGATTCTCATGAAGGAAGCTAACTGAATCAATGATTTGAAGGGTCAAAAGATTCTTTTATTCATATGAGTATTCTCCATACATTCTCTGCAATTCCAGGTGATGGATAAGCGAGCACTTACACCTCTCCAGCTCTTAGACTACAAACTCATTGCCATTAGCATCTTTGAAGAACTTGCACCCATAGAATTGTACAATGTAAGGAGCCTAACAGATCCTCCTAATGCCTATTTCTCTGATGGTATCTGCTTTGTTGGTGCACAGTGAGAGTTTGAGAACAGATTTCCTTTTTTCTATGAGGTTTTCTACTCCAAAAACGACTCCACCAACTCCAACTCCTACGACATCATATACTTCACTAAACTCTTTCCACTTCAACATGATGCTCAAAGCGCTCTTGAGTAAATCCACTGTTAACTAGGTTTTCCTTTATCCCTTGGAGTTAAACCAACTGTCTATGCAATGGAGTTTGTGTTGTCTAATCATTTACCATACAAGAAAATCATGCATTATCCTTTAACAAGGAACTGGCAGACGGAGAGATTTTACATGGCTCTTCAAAACGACTGAAAATAAGGGTGTATTCAAAGTCCCTGTTTGTTTCTAAAGAAGCAATAGCAGAATTGAGCGAGCGCTCTTGCTATTTTCCCTTGATTTACTCAATAAAGAACATGCTATCTTGTAAAGCAAAGTACTCTAATTGAGCTGGTGGGTTTCAAACATGGTTGTTTAGTCAGGTTAAGCAAGCTCAATATTAGAGATTGTCGAGTAATCAAAATTAGTGCCTGCATTATCTAACTGAAGGAGGACTTTCCCCAAGGAAACAAGATCTTATTCAAGGCAGTCTCTTTAGATCTCATCCATAGGAGGCATTCGGTTTTGGGATTCATTTCCGGATACCGAATTCTCTGGGTTTCTGGAGTTAACAAGAGAGGTAAACTTAAGATTGCATAATTTCAAGAGAATCGGGTCCTCATAGCTCGATGAGACTAAGAAGTGCTGTGTTGTGATATCTCCGTGGGTTATGTACTTTTGATGCAGCAGGTTCACAGCATCAAGCATTTGAATCGCTAACAATTCCTTAAAGCTTTCAGAAGGAGGATCCTTTTTTCTCTCTGAATAATGCTAAAGGGTATCATGTAAGCTCCCCTGACACATCTCCATTTGCTACACAAAATAGACCTTCCGAGCAGTATTTGAATTCTCACTATTACCCTATTCAGCACTTCCATCCATTTCTGTAAGGAAGAATTAATTCTAAATAGCCATAAAGTAATCGCTAGAAGGAAGTTATTTCCGTATGGCATACTCTCTCTCCATTGCTTAAATCTAGTAATCTGTGTGATCAGTGCATTCAAATACTTTCAGAGCCACCTCTTCAATCCCATTTTTTATAGCTCTGAGTATTAGCGCTAAAGGCCCGTTTGCTTTGTAGCTGATGTCAGAATATTCTGTCTACTAGGTTGTCATCAAGGCTAGAAACTTCTCTATAGACTGGAGGCTAAAGCTGCAATTTTTGGTTTCGCTTGCAATTTTTTCAGAGGATGTACTCATTTTCAGAAATATTTATTGGTTTGATTGTCAGATTGTTATCAATCAATTGTTTTGTTTGAAGAAAAAATAAATAACATTGGGGTATGATTACAATATTATTCATATTTCCACTAAAGCATTTACCAAAGATTGTTTCGAGAAATTAAGAGAATCAGATTTCTTTTTTGATTCATTAATAAGCCCCTCCCACAACTAAATCAAGTATTATTTTTTACGAGTTCTAAAAATAAAAAGCTCTTCCTTGTTCTTTATTTCTGAAAGAAAGAGTATTGGACTTCTGCAATCTTTTAATCAATAGAGATCATCCCAAATTAAAAAATAAATTCAGTTTTGTTGTTTGTTATCTTTTGAAAGGCTATTCAACATTCCAGAGATTGCTTCTTCAACAAAAAGAACTGATTCCATTTTTTTCTAAAATACTGTATATTGTTTAGCTAATCAACTCAGCTTTACCATTCACACTACATGTTAAACAGTCAGCTTTCCGCTTATCACTAAAACAGCAAAAGAGATTCGATGCTTTCTTTCAAATATTTATCAATATGAAAATTTGTATTTTAAGTGAGGGATGCTAAATAATATTAATCACACCTTGAGAACAAAATAAATTTCTATTGAAGCCTCGATAGTGATAGTTTTTTTATTCAATGGCTAATTTCATGCTTCAAGAATAACTCATGCTACTTTCAATAATCACATATTAGAACTGATTTAATTCTTCCTTTTGATGATTCTGTGTAGGTATCTAACAAATCACATTAAATAAGCTGACTGAGTAAATTAGATGCCCCCTTGAGGTAAAATTAGTTGAATTATTCTTTACTACCAAGAAAAAAATGAAAGAGAGAAGGAAGAGTATTGAAAATATTCATCTACTCAACAATTTGCCTATTTTGTTCAGATGTTAATGTTAATAATGGAATTTTAGTGAAGTTTAAAAGCTGATAGCTGGATCAATCCGCTAGATAAATAAAAGTTATTTTTTACGAAACACAAAGTGATCTAAACTCTTCTCTCTTTATTTAATATGCTAAGATGCAAAAAATCTACTGAAGACAATACCATATTTTTAACAATCAAAAGGTGAATAAAATAGATTTATTGATCTCCTGCTTATTTGACTTTCCCTAACAGCTTGGAAAAGATGAAAAAAATTTATAACTTTCACTAAAAATAATACACAGAAATTGAGGAAGCAAAATACTTTTTTCATAGAACAGATGCCTTAACTAAATATTAAATAACAATGAATATTAGCTTAGTAATGTTTCTTTTTTATGTGCAATGTTCTTCATTTCTTTAAGAAATAGCCTTACCATAAGGATTTATCATACAAAAATGAAGAAAGTTTCCAGTAAGAATGCCTTAAACTATCTATTAGAAAATAAGTATGTTTTTGTATCTTTTTGGTTAAGAATGCAATCATAGGAACAAACAACTGTAATGATTCCAGTTAGGATAGGTTATTTTTGAGATGAAGTTTATTTACATAACTTAGATTGGAAGAAAATACTAAAGTTCTTGAATCTATCAAATTTAATTAAGAGGTTATTCAAGAATTTCTTCTATTCCAAAACCTACAAGAACCAACGAGAAACGCATGATTGTATCTTGGGGAACTAAGAGTTTAAGTGATTAATAAACGTAATCCATTTTGCCTGAAGTGAAAAGCTTCTTCCTTAAATTTTTATACTTTCCCAAGATTTAAGGCATTCCCTTAATTGTTCGAAAGTTCATGTTTTTAGTAGTGTTATGGACACTAAGAGATTATTTGAAAAATGTTTTAAGGATTATGTAATATTTTTTAAACTAATCATGCAGATTATTACTATTATTTTTTATTTTTTGAAGCACATTTTGGTTTTAAAGCTGCTATTATTTCTTGATTTAAAGCTAATAAAGATGAAAAGAAATAATAATAATTAATTTTGCATTTTCTTTACTTAATGAAATTATTACAAAGTAAATGGAATAGATAGTCCTATTAAAATAGAACATCTAAATTAAAAAAAGAAGTGAGTTCCAAATATACTTATGCATACAAAATAAGGTAAAATCCAATAAGCAACCCAGTTGAATAACCAATGAGAAAATCGGTATTAATTAGACTTCATTTTTACTATGAAGGTTTGATTACAAATAAATGAAAAAGAGCCATATTAAAGGAATAGGGATTTCATAATTCTGATAAACAAATATCAACTAACAATTTAAGATAAAAAAATAAAATAAAATACTTAAAATCCTCAACATTTTTATCGTATTCCTCTCTATCTCTCTTCAATGCAATCTGGTAGTAATACTGAGGTCTAAAATGCTGGAGTTATCATCCCATCAGAAACACAGTCTTTGACAAACAAAATACCCAGGAATGATCTTGCGTTTGAAAAAGTCTTGAATCAGAAGAACAACCAAGTTATTCCACTTGACGAAAATGGAGTTAAATCTGAATTTAAGGACTCATACAAGCCCAATCCCATTGAGATCATTTGGAAGAATCTCAAAGTTGATGTGTAGATTAAAAAAACAACTGTTGACTCTGCTGGCCACAAAAAATCAGTCCCTGAAAGAAGACATATTCTGAATAACATCAGTGGCTGCATCAAGCCAGGTGAATTCACTGCCATCCTAGGACCTTCAGGTAGTTTTACTGTTACTTTGCCAATCCTTAAAATTTCTTTTCCAAAAAATAAAGCAATATTTATTTATGGGATGATAACTTAAAATTCATTTGACTAGGATGTGGTAAGACAACCTTACTGAATTTCCTCTCAGGAAGATTGCTGGGGACAAATATTGAAGTCACAGGAGAGTTCATTCTCAACGGGAAA
>Ga0302271_10002444_pt1 | contig 16739 bp, 22 predicted proteins | sample III_Bog_N1_1_FD_198767 | JGI IMG/M metagenome (GOLD analysis project Ga0302271, IMG submission 198767) | Peat permafrost microbial communities from Stordalen Mire near Abisko, Sweden - III_Bog_N1_1 | ecosystem: Environmental > Terrestrial > Soil > Wetlands > Peat | place: Sweden: Abisko...
ATTCGCAAAATAGAACCATTCATGTTGAATATAAGTTTAAAGATGGCGGTTCTGAAACTCTTTTAGTGGACGAATCCGGTAAAGAACTGCTGAACGCCAAAACCACATTAAAAGTTGCTGAAGAAGGTAAAGAGACTTATACATCAAATATTCAAGACTATAGAAACAATTCTTCTTCTGTAGCTAAATATTCTCATTATTCTCCTACGAATGATATTTTAATTAATGAAACTAAGATAATAAGAGACAAAGCGGGAAAAATTTTAAAAACGGAATATACAGTTCCTTCTGAAGTTGAAGGAATCTATGATGTTAAATCCGTTGATGCAAACGGTAAAGTTAAAATTTTATCAAGCGGTACAAAGGACAAAAATGGTTGTGTAACGATAAAAAAAGATTTGGAAAGTCTAAACGGTACTAAAACAAATTATGAATATCATGGAGACCCTCTTGGAAACAGGCATTCAACATACAAAATCATTGATAAAGACGGCAAAATTTTGCTTGATGATAAACAAGAATTTGAAGTCGTTGATGAAAACAATGCGATTTCAATTCATAACGGGAAAAAGTTTGAAATAAAAACAGAAAATGATTTTTTTAAACTGCATGATTTAGAATCAGACCAATATACTTTTATAGATATTGAGGAATTGATTAAAGGCCCTAAAGTTGAATTAACAAATGTTTTGAAAAAAGTTAATGCCGATGAATTACTTAAAATATACAAAAGTGGTGTTAAGTTGAAATCCGTCGACACTGTGCAAGATACTCGCCTGGTTTACGACGGTACTACCGACACTATTCAAAGTATTGCAAATATGTTTACAGTAGGGCATGAATTCACGCATACCGAGGATTTGGGTTCAAAAGGTCTTCATATAAGTGAAAATGACGAAAAATTTAAAAAAATATTTAAAGAAGAAAAAGACGCTTTTTTAAATGCTTTCCCTGTTCAACAGAGATATATGAGAAAGTATATTGATGAAATACAACTTAATGAAAGAGAACCTGTAAGGATAGATGGGGAACATGATGGGGTCGCTGATTCAGGTGCACTTTTAAATAATGGATATGTATCTGTCATTCCAATCGCTACAAGAGAGCATTATTTCCAACAGTATTTCCCTCGCACAATTGCTTATGTCAATAAAGTATTAGGTAGCTAGCTTCATTGCGAACAGTTTCAAATTGTAAATAGTAAACAGAAGTTGAAAATCCGTTTGCTGTTTCTCTGTTCTCTTAAGATTATTACAGAAACTACACAAACCATGGAAAATATTGTTGACTATGGATTTTGTTTGATATACGATTACGTGGACTTGAGGTTTTACACCTTGAGAATTAGCTAAATAGGGCAAAAGGTAAAAGGTAAAAGAGTAGCAAAATAAGGCATCATTTCCCGTTCCCCCTTTCCCTTGAACAAATAACAAAGGAAACAAAAATGGCAACTGAAACAAAAAGACAAAGAATCAGAGTTTGTTTGAAAGCATATGATCATAAATTGATTGATGTATCTGCTGAAAAAATCGTTGAAACAGCGAAGAGAACAGACGCTAAAGTAGCCGGTCCTATTCCTTTGCCAACAAAAAGACGTATATATTGTGTTTTGCGTTCTCCTCACGTAGATAAAAAATCAAGAGAACATTTCGAAATGAGAATACACAAAAGAATTATCGATATATATGATCCGACTCAACAGACTACTGAAGAGTTAAGTAGATTAGATTTACCCGCAGGGGTTGATATAGAGGTTAAACTCTAAATCTGAAAATTAAATAGCATTATTTTTTAAATTTAATGTGATCTACGCAAGCCTCAGTTGAGGCACAGGGGGGATGCTCCCACTGGCAAAGAAAAAGCACGTAGCGCTCGCAAGAAGAAATGCAACCAAGCTCAAGGTAAGATTGTTTGAAGATGACGAATCGACAAGCAAAATCTAAAAGCGAGGAAGCAGGAAGGAAAAACAGAATATGACATTAGGTGTAATAGGCGAAAAAATTGGAATGACAACAGTCTTTGATGATAAAGGACTTGCAATTCCTGTAACAGTAATTAAAGTTAACCAAATCGTAGTAACTCAAATTAAAACACTTGCTAAAGAAGGTTATAATGCCATTCAAGTAGGCACAGTTGCTGCAAAAACTAAGCATTTAACAAAAGGACAAATGGGGCACTTTGCAAAAAATAAACTTGAAAATTTCAGACATTTACAAGAGTTTAGAATTGATAATCCTCAAGATTATACTGTAGGTCAACAAATTGAATTGTCTATTTTGGACAAAGTTGAAAAAGTTGATGTAACAGGAAAATCAATAGGTAAAGGTTTTCAAGGGACAGTAAAAAGATGGAACTTCTCAAGAGGACCAATGGGTCACGGTTCAAAAAACCATAGAGAACCTGGTTCGATTGGTGCAGGTACAACTCCAGGCCGTGTTATCAAAGGTAAAAAAATGGCTGGGAATATGGGTAATGAACAAGTTACAACAACAAAATTAAAATTGATTAGAGTTGATAGTGAAAACTCTTTGATTTTGATAAAAGGTTCAGTTCCGGGCCCTGAAGGGAAATTGGTAACAATTAAACCTTCAAGAACCAAATGGAATTAGCGGGAGCAAAAGTCAAAAGATAAAAAGTAGGTTGGGTTTACTAACCCAACAACATAAATCAAGTAAAAGGATATAAAACGATGTCAAAAGAATTAACAATATTAAGTACAAGTGGAAAAAAAGTAGGCCAAATCGCTCTTAACGAAAACGTTTTTGGAGTAGAACCTAACCTACATGTTATGCACTTAGCCTTAAGAAGACAATTAAATAACGCACGCCAAGGTTCAGCTTGTGCAAAGACAAGAGCTGAAGTTGCAGGCGGTGGAAGAAAACCTTGGAAACAAAAAGGTACAGGTAGAGCGAGAGCCGGTTCAATCAGATCTCCTTTATTTGTTGGTGGTGGGGTTATCTTTGGACCAAAACCAAGAGATTACAGTTTCTCCATTCCTCAAAAAGCAAGAAAATTAGCTTTGAAGTCAGCTTTGTCTGCTAGAAGTGAAAAATTAATAGTGGTAAAAGATTTTTCAGAAATCACTGAGCCAAAAACAAAATTGATGGTAAAAGCACTTTCTTCATTGAAAGTTGAAGGTAAAACTTTAATCATTGCGGATACAAAAGCAGCAGAAAATCAATTTCTTGAATTAGCTGCAAGAAACATCCCAAGCGTAAGAATGATTTTACCAACCAATTTAAATGTAAAAGATTTATTAGAAGCTGATTTTGTAGTAATTACGGAATCTGCTATTAATGAAATAACTGAAAGGTTGATGAAATAGCGAGAGCGAGCCGAGGCTGGAAGTCGGAAACCACGCTTTTCGACTGGAATGCCGTTTAAAGCGAGCGAGCAAGAAAATAAAGGATAAAAAAATGAGTACAAGTAGAACAAACACAGAAAAGTTATATGACGTGATTAAAGTCCCAATGATTACAGAAAAATCAATGGCAGCAACAGCACTTGGTCAATATACATTTGAAGTAGTTAAAACTGCTACAAAAATAGAAATTGCACAAGCGGTTGAATTAGCTTTTCCTGGAAGAAAAGTAAAAAAAGTTAGAACTGTTTATATGCCATCTCACGCAAAGAGAATGGGACGTAAGCAGGGTCAAACTCAGTCAAGCAAAAAAGCGATTGTCACAATAGACGGTGAACCAATCGAAGAACTAATAGGAGTTTAACAATGGCAATTCGTAAGATAAATCCGACTTCCCCTGGACAAAGAGGGATGACAAGAAGTGATTATCAGGAAATAACAACATCAACACCTGAAAAATCATTATTGAAACCAATTAAAAAAACATCCGGCAGAAACAATACGGGTAGAATTACTTGTCGTCACAAAGGTGGCGGTTCAAAACAACAGTACCGTATGATAGATTTCAAACGTGAAAAATTTGGCGTTCCTGCAACAGTAAAAACTATTGAATACGATCCAAACAGAAACGTAAGAATTTCATTAGTATTTTATGCAGACGGTGAAAAAAGATATATTTTAACCCCAGAGGGTTTAAGTGTTGGTGATGTAATTGTAAGCGGACCAGAAGCACAAATTCAAAATGGTAACGCACTTCCGTTGGAATTGATTCCATTGGGTACAATTATTCATAATATTGAAATGATAGCGGGTAAAGGCGGTATAATGGTTCGTACTGCTGGAGCTTCAGCTCAGTTGATGGCAAAAGAGGGTAATTACGTTACCATCAAGCTTCCATCTTCTGAAATGAGATTGATAAGAAAAGAATGCATGGCTACAATCGGATCACTAGGTAACTCTGAATTCAAAAATTTATCAGTTGGAAAAGCAGGAAGAACTCGTCACAAAGGTGTTAGGCCAACTGTCCGTGGTGTAACAATGAACCCTTGCGATCACCCTCACGGTGGTGGTGAAGGTAAAACAGGCCCAGGCGGACACCCAAAAACACCATGGGGCAAACCGGCTCTTGGTTATAAAACAAGAAAAATCGGTAAACAGTCTGACAAATTCATTGTTAGAAAAAGAAAGAAAGCAAGATAGTTCTTGACGAACATCAGTGAGTCTTAGAAATATCTTGTCCCGAACTAGTTTCGGGACCTATCCAAAAGACAATTATGACAAGATGCTGAGACAGATCCAGCATGACGTAAAAATTAACAAGGAGAAAAAATGGCACGTTCATTAAAAAAAGGCCCATATGTAGAGGATGCTTTACAAAAGAAAATAACTAAAGCAAATGAACTTTCTGAGAAGAAAGTTATAAAAACTTGGTCAAGAGCATCAATGATTATACCTGATATGTTAGGACATACAATTGCTGTACATAACGGCAGAACACATGTTCCGGTATACGTTACAGAGCAAATGATTGGACACAAATTGGGTGAATTCGCACCTACAAGATTGTATAGAGGTCACGCAGCTGATAAGACTGCAAAAAGAAAGTAAGCAAAAAGCTAAAAGCAAAGAGTAAAAAGTTAATAAATACCTTTTGCATTTTGCCTTTTACTTTTTACCAAAACTAGAAGTAAACAAATTAAAATAAAGGACGTAGAAACCAATGGAAGCTAAATCAAAACAAACAGACATAAAAATGACAGCAAGAAAACTTCGCAGAGTAATTAACGAAGTTCGTGGAAAAGCGGTCATAGACGCACAAACAATGTTGCGTTTTATGCCATATTTCGCAGCAAGAGTAGTTGAACATAACTTAAAAGCTGCTGTTGCAAATGCGAAAGAAAAATTTGGCGTAGGTCCTGAGTCTTTGAAAATTTCAGAAATTTTTGCAGACGAAAGCGTAACGTTAAAAAGAGGGAAGCCAAGAGCACAAGGTCGTATCTATAGAAGACTAAAAAGAACCGCTCATTTAACGCTAAAAGTAAGTGATTAATAAAGTTGATAATAAGACAAAACAAAATAAAGGACGTAAAAAATGGGACAAAAAACACATCCAACCGGATTTAGAGTAGGTATAATCCAACCTTGGGCAAGCACTTGGTTTGCTAAAGCAAAAGTTTATGCTGAATTCGTTGCAGAAGATGCAAAAATAAGAAAATTTGTAAAGAAAAAATTATACACAGCAGGTGTTTCTAGAATTTTGATTGCTAGAAAATCACAAAGCACCACAATTACAGTTGTAACCGCAAAGCCGGGTATCGTTGTAGGAAGAGGCGGCCAAGGGATTGACGACTTGAAAAAAGAAGTTTCTAAATTTATAAACAAGCCTGTAATAATCAACGTTGTTGAAGTTGCAAGAGTTGATGCGGATGCTCAATTAGTTGCTGAATCAATTGCACTCCAATTGGAAAAACGTATTGCATTTAGAAGAGCAATGAAACAAGCAATGCAACGTACAATGAGAGCTGGAGCTCAAGGTATTAAAGTTATGGTTTCAGGAAGATTGGGCGGAGCAGAGATTGCTCGTTCTGAATGGGCTAAAGAAGGAAGAATTCCTCTTCAAACTTTAAGAGCTGATGTAGATTACGGTGTTACAGAAGCAGATACAATTATGGGAAAAATCGGTGTTAAAGTTTGGGTATTTAAAGGTCATTTAATGCCTGGCGAACAAGCTGATATGAATATAAAATCAACTAAAAAACCAGCTAATCAGGAAGATAATTCAGGAAGACGCCCAAGACGCAAACCTGCTGATGCAGAATAACGTGAGTGAGCAAGAAAAAATAAAAAGCTAATAATTAAAATAAAGGATAAAGAACAATGTTAATGCCTAAAAAAACAAAATATCGCAAAATGATGAAAGGTAATATGAAGGGTACTGAAACGAGAGGTGTAAACTTCGAATTCGGTAAATACGCACTTCAAGCAGTAGAACCAGGTTGGATTACAAGTCGTCAAATTGAAGCGGCAAGAAGAGCTATGACTCGTGAAATTAAACGTGGCGGGAATGTTTGGATAAAGGTTTTTCCTGATAAGCCAATCACTGCAAAACCTGCTGAAACTCGTATGGGTTCAGGAAAAGGTAACGTTGAATACTGGGTTGCGGTAGTTAAACCTAATAGAATTCTTTTTGAATTGGACTATTTTGACAGGGATGTTGCAATTAATGCCTTAAAGCTGGCAGCACAAAAACTTCCAATCAAAGTTAAAGTAATAGAAAAAGAAGTAAAAGTATAAATTAAACACAAATAAATATTTTGAAGAAAAATAAAGGAAAGAAAAATGAAATTGCAAGAAATGCGTGAAAAAACAGTAGAAGAGCTAAAAGATGCAATAGTCGGGTTTAAAAAGCAGTTGTTAGATTTGAGAGTCCAAAAAGCGACTCACAAATTGGAAAACACCGCTTTAATATCAAGAACAAAACATTTTGTAGCACAAGCAAAAACAGTAATAAAAGAAAAAGAGGTAAAAAATGCCTAAAAAAGAGAAACAAGGAGTTGTGTTGAGCAACAAAATGGATAAAACAGTTGTAGTTAAAGTGGCATCTTATAATCCACATCCAAAATACAAAAAAATTATGGAAACAAACAAACACTACAAAGCACATGATGAAAAGAACATTTGCGGAGAAGGCGATATCATAAAAATTATAGAATCAAAACCGATCTCTGGCAGCAAAAAATGGGCTGTGCTTGAAGTTGTCGAAAAAGCGAAATAGTTCTTGACAAGCAATGCGAGTCTTAGAAATATTTCGTCCTGAACTTGTTTCAGGACTTCACAGGAAAACAAATTAAAACAAAGGACGTAAACAAATGATACAACAAGAATCGAGATTAACAGTAGCAGACAATACCGGTGCAAAAGAAATTTTATGTATCCGCGTTATGGGAAGCTCAAATAAAAAATTCGCAGCAGTCGGCGATGTGATAGTTGCTACAGTAAAGAGTGCTACTCCAAATATGGCTGTAAAAAAATCTGAAGTTGTAAGGGCAGTTGTTGTAAGAACAAAGGCTGATATCAAAAGAAACGATGGTTCAACAATCAGATTTGATGAAAATGCGGCAGTAATCATTAACAAAGATGGTAATCCACGTGGAACCCGTGTTTTCGGACCAGTTGCACGCGAACTTAGAGACAAAAATTTTATGAAAATAGTCTCTTTGGCTCCGGAAGTTATTTAGTAAAGTAGATTGGGTTAGCTAACTCAACATATAAATTAAAATAAAGGTGAAAGAAATGACAAAACCAGTAGAAAATAAAAATGGCTTGCAAGTAAAAACAGGTGACAGAGTAATGGTTATCGCAGGCAAAGACAAAGGCAAAATGGGAAACATAAAAAAAGTAAATCCTTCTGAAGCTAAAGTAATAGTTGAAGGTGCAAACTTGGTTACAAAAGCACAAAAGCCAAATCCAATGGCTGGCATTCAAGGTGGATTCGTTAAAATAGAAGCCCCTTTGAATTGTTCAAAAGTGATGATAGTATGCCCAAGTTGCGAAAAACCGACAAGGATCAAACACAATGTAGTCGATGGCAAAAAAATACGTGTTTGTAAAAAATGTGGTGAACAATTGGATGTGTAAAGCAAAAAGCCAAAAGCAAAAAGCTAAAAGTGACTAAATAACTTTTGCATTTTGCCTTTTACTTTTTACCAAGACATAAACCAAGCAAAATTAAAAAAAGGAATGTAAAACAATGGCAAAGACAAAAACATTAAGAAAAAAATACGAAGAAGACGTTAAAAAAGCGTTAAAAGAACAATTTGGTTATAAAAACGGACTTAAAATCCCTAGATTAAACAAAATTGTTTTAAACATGGGTGTTGGCGAAGCTTCTCACAATTCAAAAATTGCTGAAGCAATTGAAGCACAATTGACAAAAATTGCCGGTCAAAAATGCGTAGTTACAAAGGCAAAAAAATCCATCGCTTCTTATAAATTAAGAGAAGGAATGCCTGTTGGAGCTATGGTTACTCTTCGAGGCGAAAGAATGTATGACTTTTTACAAAAATTGATTTGTGTAGTTCTTCCAAGAATTCGTGACTTTAGAGGAATAAGTGCTAAAAGTTTCGATGGACGCGGTAATTATACTTTCGGTTTAAAGGAGCAATCTTTATTCCCTGAAATCAAATACGAAGAAGTCGATTTAGTAAAAGGTATGAATGTTTCTATCATTACAACTGCTGAAACAGATGATGAAGGTAGAGCATTGTTAAAAGAACTTGGAATGCCTTTCAAAGGTATGAACAAAAAAATAGAAGCTTAATAAGTAAACAAGGAGAAAATTCGTGGCTAAAAAAGCGATGATAAACAAAGAAGCAAAAAGAGCCCTGCTCGCTTCAAAAGGTAAATATCCGACAGTCAGATTGCACAATAGATGCAGTATTTGTGGCAGACCGCACGGTTTCCACAGAGATTTCGGATTATGCAGAATCCATTTGAGAGAAATGGCACACAAAGGTTTATTGCCTGGTGTTGTAAAAGCTAGTTGGTAATTCAATAGATAATATTGACCTGCTATACTGCTAAAAAATTTTAGTAAGTAGCGTGAGTGAGCCTAGACTGTGAAAGCAGTTTAAAGTGAACGAGCAAAAAGTTAAGAAAAAGGACGAGAAAAATGTACACAGATCCAATAGCAGATATGCTAACAAGAATCAGAAATGCAAATATGGTAGCTCATGAAACAGTTGAGATGCCAAGTTCAAAATTAAAAATTGAATTAGCAAAATTATTAAAAGAAGAAGGTTACATTGTTGATTACTCAGTAAAACTAGTGGGCAAATTTAATATTTTATCAATAGTTTTAAAATATGACGCAAAACGTAAACCGGTAATCTCAAACTTGAAAAGAATTTCTAAACCTGGTTTGAGAAGTTATTGCAAATCTAAAAACTTACCAAAAGTATTGGGCGGCTTAGGGGTTGCGATAGTTTCAACAAGTAAAGGTTTACTTTCTGATAGAAAAGCACGTAAAGAAAACATCGGTGGCGAGATTATTTGCTACATCTGGTAAGGAAAGCAAAAAGCTAAAAGCCAAAAGCGAAAAGTGGTACAATACATTTTGCCTTTTGCCTTTTACTTTTTACTAAGATAAAAAAGTAGAGTGCATTTATGCATCAGTAATATAGTCAGGCTCAATTGACAGAAAAGCTTGACTCAGTAAAGGAGAATATCATGTCACGTATAGGTAAATTACCAATAGAAATTCCACAGGGAGTGGACGTTAAAATTGATGGACAAACTGTTACTGCAAAAGGACCTTTGGGAACTGAATCGGTTACAGTTAGAGAAGAAATTCTTTTGAAAATAGAAGATAACAAAGTTATTTTGACAAGAAGAGACGAAGAAAGAAAAACTCGTGCATTGCATGGTCTTTCAAGAACTCTTGTTGCAAATACAATCAACGGCGTTAAAACAGGGTTTGAGAAAAAATTGGAACTTCAAGGGGTTGGATATCGTGCAGCAATGCAGGGAAAAACTTTGAATTTGCAATTGGGATACTCTCACCCGGTAAATATTGAATCCCCAACAGGGATTGAAATTGTTGTTGAAGCGAATACCAAAATTTTAGTAAAAGGTTCGAACAAACAGACAGTTGGCGACGTCGCAGCTAAAATTCGTTCAAAAAGACCTCCTGAAGTTTATAAAGGAAAAGGGGTCAGATACGAAGGCGAAGTTGTAAGACGTAAAGCCGGTAAAGCAGGTAAGAAATAACGTAATCGTTGGCAAGCGAGCGAAGCGAGTGAGCCTTAGGAGTACGTTATCCCGAACTTGTTTCGGGAACTCATAGGTGGGGCAACCCCTCACCCCAACCCTCTCCCGCAAGGGGCGAGGGAGTAAGTTAATAATAAGCCCACATAAACCCTCAGTCTAATAAATTGAGAAGGTTTGGGTATAAGGAGAAGAAAAAATGATTAAATCACCAAACAGAAAAGAAAAAGTACAAAAAAGACACCAAACCATAAGAGTCAAGTTGTCTGGAACAACTGAAGCTCCAAGACTGGCTGTTTACAGAAGCACAAAACATATTTATGCCCAATTAATTGATGATGTTAAAGGGGTAACGATTGTTTCAGCTTCTTCTGTTGACAAAGACTTAAGAGAAAAATTGGGTCACGGCGGAAACATTGAGGCAGCTAAATCAGTAGGAGCAGCGATTGCAAAAAAAGCTTTAAAAAAAGGTGTGAAAGACGTTGTTTTTGATAGAGGCGGGTTTTTATATCACGGAAGAATTGCAGCAGTAGCTGAGGCAGCTAGAGAAGCTGGTTTAAACTTCTAATTCAATAGTTTAAAATATAAAAGAGGCGGATTTTTCAAAAGAAAAATCCGCCTCTTTTATATGAACACGTCATTGCGAGACATATGGCTATAAGATTGACATGAGAAAACCACCGAAGCAATCTCATCCAAGTCTTGAAGGAGATTGCTTCGAAATGACAAATTTTTGAGCGTCGCCAAGATTCTTGTCTCGCAATGATGTAAAGTTTGTGCATGTTTTTTTAAACGCTCTCATATCCGAATGTTTTTAAGGATTTGTTCTTTTTACGCCAGTCTTTTTCGACTTTAACGTTTAATTCGAGATAAACTTTTTTCTCGACCAGCCTCTCAAGTTCAAGTCTTGCCTCGGTTCCTATAGTTTTCAGCATAGAACCGCCCTTGCCTATTAGCATCCCTTTTTGACTCATTTGTTCACAGTAGATTGTGGCGTAGATTCTATCTATTGTGGGTGTCTCTTGGAATTTTTCAATTAAAACGGCTACTGAATGCGGGATTTCATCTTGAGTATTGAGCAAGATTTTTTCTCTGATTATTTCTTGAGCGATTCCTCTGATAGTTTCTTCTGTTACAACGTCGTCGGGATAGAGTTTTTCGCCAATGGGTAATTTCCTCATAATGCTTTCAACTACGGCCTTTTTGTTTCTGCCGGTTTTGGCTGAAATTTTCACGGTCGGAATATTTTGTTCAAATAGCATTTTATAAGTTAAAAGGTTTTCTTCCACTTTTAGAGTGTTATGAATATTGTCCATTTTATTCATTACAAGTAAAATAGGGATGTGAGGAGAAGTCTTTATGACATTGTCTACAATCCATTTGTCACCGCGGCCTGCCGGTTCGGTACCATCTACTAAAAATAGGATTAAATCTGCGTCAGGTACAGAAATTTTTGCCTCATCCATAAGATATTCACCCAGTTTGTTTAGCGGTTTGTGTATTCCGGGGGTATCTATAAAGATTATTTGACCTTCTTCGTTGGTAAAAATCCCTTTTATTCTTTTTCTTGTTGTTTGGGCTTTATCTGTTGTTATAACAATTTTCTGTTCCAAAATTTGGTTTAATAGAGTTGATTTGCCGACGTTTGGACGTCCGATTATCGCAACAAAGCCTGATTTATAATTCTTTTCCATATGGTTATATTAACATAAAAATTATGTAAAGTTTATAACGCTTTACACAGCTTTATAGTTAATATTTAAGCTTTATAATAAAGCGTTTTACATTTCTAATAGTGTACATTTAGAATTAAATGAAGACAAAGGAAGGAGAAAAATATGGAATATGGTAAAGAAGATTTAATTAAAGAGTCGATAAAAAGAATTGAGGCTTTAGATGAAACCCTAAAAAGTTGTCAAGAGTTAATAAGCGAGGCTTGTGCTGAAAGACAGGTGGTCAGATACTTGCTTTGGCTTAGTTGTGAAAAAGAGGTGAAGTAGATTTTTTTGCGTTCATTTCTTTTCTTGTTTTTGCGATTAAACAAGAAAAGAAACAGAACCAAAGAAAAGAAAAAAGAACGCTACGGTAGGTCAGGGTTTCACCCTGAAACCTGAGATTCGTTTGATGAGCAAACTCATCAAACGAAAGCCGTTCTTGCGAGGAAGTAGTCCGAGCTCGTTCCCGGCAGGGTAAAGAGTGATTTCTCTTTTTGGTTCGTTTTTCTCTTTGCTTCGATATTAAAGAGAAAAATGAACATAAAAAAAACTTTTTATTATATAATTGAGTCATGACTAAGAAAAACATACTCTTTGTATTTGGAACACGTCCTGAAGTAATTAAACTTGCTCCGGTAATTTTGCAGTTGAAAAAATTCCCCGAGTTTTACAACGTAATCATCTGCAACACAGAACAGCAAAGAGAATTGTCCAATCAGACCCTTTCTTATTTTGGGCTAAAGGCTGACATCAATTTGGATTGTATGAGAGAAAACCAATCCTTGGCTGCGGTTCAATCCCGTATTTTAACTTCGTTGGACAAGATATTTGACGAAAATAAGGTTGATGCGACGATTGTTCAAGGCGACACAATTACTGTTTTGACAGGTACATTGGTCAGTTTTTATCATAAAGTCCCCGTTTTTCATGTTGAAGCCGGACTTCGCTCCTACGACCTTTTTGAACCGTTTCCTGAAGAGGGAATGCGTCAGATGACAAGTCGTGTTGCTGATTTGCATTTTGCTCCGACAGAGGTCAATAAAAAAGCACTTTTGGCTGAAGATATTGACGAAAAGAAGATTTTTGTCGTTGGAAACACTGTTATTGATGCACTTTTCTGTTTGTCTAAAGAAGTTATCGATGATTCCAAAGAATTTTTTAAATCAAAAGATATAACGGTTGATGAGAAGTTGGTTTTGATAACCGCTCATAGAAGAGAAAACCACGGGGAACGCCTAGACAGGATTATAGAGGCGATTTCTTATCTTGCGAAAAAATATGCTGACCATACTTTTGTTTTGCCGGTTCATCCTAACCCTAATGTGAAGAATAAAATTCACGAGAGATTGAGTAAGTTTAATAATATTCACTTGTTGCCACCTTTGGATTACCCATATTTGGTGTATTTGATGCAGAATGCAAAATTAATTTTGACCGATTCAGGCGGAATTCAGGAAGAAGCACCTTCTTTTGGTTGCCCTACTCTTGTAATGCGTTATGAAACCGAGCGTCAGGAGGGAGTTGACGCAGGCGTTTCAAAACTTGTCGGGGCGGATTACGATAAGATTTTGGCCGAGAGCGAAAATATTTTAAAACGCGAAAAATCACAAACAAGATTGAAAGCTCAAAATCCTTACGGGGACGGAACATCTGCTATTAAAATAGAAAAATTAATCAGAGAGCATTTTGGTTGAAATGTTGAAGGGTTTAATAATTTTCCGAGGTTGGATTGCTTCGTCGTGTTTTCACACTCCTCGCAACGACACTACACCTTTCCCCTTTTTACCTTTTACCTATTTTGTCAAAATGGATTTGTCCAGCATTGATTTGTAAAACTCTGTGTTTATATTCAGTTTTTGGCCGATTTCCAAAAGCATTATTATGAATTTTTTGTCCTCAGACTCTTTTGCTTTGCTTCTGTTTTCAATAATTTCGCCAATTTGATGGAAAATTTTGCTGAAATAAATATTTTGAGCTTCCGCAATATCCACAGTCAACTCCAATTTTTCGATGTTGTCAAAAATTTCTAAAATAGCTTCGGCTTGTTGAATTTCTAAGCTCTGAGCTAATCTTAATATATTTTGTGTGATTTTATGACTAAAGATAGTGTTACTTGGTTTTTTGTCGATTTCTATTTCTATTTTCTTCGTTTCAAAGTTTATATCCATTGCCTGTTGAATGATATTGTGATCCAAAAATCCCTTAGAATCGGCAATCAGGTCGTTAAACTGCTTACTTAAAGTGTATCCGGCTGATATTTTAAATTCATCAGGAATACTGAGCCCCAAACTTTGCATGTGGTAGATAGAACTTTTTCCTTCGGTGTACATTTCTTGATAAGTCTGAGCAAATTTGTTCATCTTTCCCTTGAGCATAATTTGTAGGATTTTTCTTCTTTCTTCTATGAAAATATCTTTTAGCGTGAAATATTCCTTGCCAAAATGTTCATCGAGTGCTCTGATGATTTCTGTGAGCGGATTTAACATGAAAATTCTAAACAATTCTTTTTGCAAAGTCGTGTATTCGCCCTCATCGCTAAATTCTTTTATCGCACAGTGAAAATCCCCGCCAGAGTATTGGGTTAGTGCAAACATTACGTTTGATTTTTGCAAGGTTATTTTCGATTGGATTTCGATATGTCCTATAATTAGTTTAGACGTACCTTTTTGGACTGTTTTATAGGAATGTTTTTTGATTTTGTAGCAGTAAACTTCTTCTTCCTCATCAAAATCTTCGTATAAAGAAGAAATAGCCCACAAGCTTGCAATCTGTTTGGTTGTTACAATTGAAGGTTTTACGAATTTTTCAAAAATGTCTTTTCCCGTTCCGAATTCTTGAAAATTACTTTTAGCCTCGGATAAAAGTTCTAGAAAATGTTTTTCTAAGTCTTTTTTGGAGAAAGATTGAGCTAACTGCATTGCACGTGCTGAATATTTTAAAATTTGGGTTGTTTCAATACCGGATATTTCTGAGAAAAACCATCCGCAGCTTGTGTACATAAGCATTGCTTGACGTTGGATTTCAAGCAGTTCCATAGCTTTGATTTTTTGTTCTTCTGAGAGGTTTTCCAATAGATTTTCTTTTAGGAAGTTTTTAATCGTCAATTCGTTTCTGTCTAAAACCACGCTGATGTAATTATTTCTGGCTTCCCACGGAGATTTTAAAAGTTTTTTACCTTCTTTTTCGAATATTATTGCCAGTTCATCTCTCAAATAGTCAAGAGCTTCTCTAAGCGGTTTACGCCATTTTTGGTTCCACCCCGGATGGCCGCCTGTTGAGCATCCGCAGTCTTCTTTCCATCTTCCGACCCCATGGAAACAGCTCCAAGAAGAGTCTTGTTTTATGTCAACTTCGACCTCACTCGGAAATTTTTCTAAGTATTGAGCGTAGTTTGCAATTGTGAATCCTTCTTCTTTTGCTCGAAGTCTTAATACGTAAGAAAGTGCCATATCACCAAATTTTGTGTGATGTCCGTAACTTTCTCCGTCAGTTGCAATGTTTACAATCTGGGTGTAGTCACGGTGGTCTGTAGCTCCTTCTTTCAGCCTTCTTACAAACTTGTTTCCGTCTTTTAAAATTTCATCGAATGCCACGGATTTAGAAATCGCACCATCGTAAAAGAATAAATCAATGTACTTTTCAGGGTCAGATTTAATGTAATATCTGTAAGCTCTTCCCGGGTCAATGTTTCCCCAGCTTACGTCCGTCCAATCTTTTTGGCCATCTTTTCTTATTTTTAGAGCTTGATATGGTGACAAAATGGTAAATTTAATGCCATTTTCTACTAAAATTCTTAAAGATTCGTCATCTACAGCAGTTTCCGCCAGCCACATTCCTTCAGGTTGTCTGCCAAATCTTGTTTCAAAATCTTTTATTCCCCAAATAACCTGCGTTTTTTTGTCATTTTCGTTCGCCAGCGGCATTATCATGTGGTTATATACTTGGGCGATTGCGTTTCCATGCCCATCATGTTCTTGAACGCTTTCGATATCGGCTTTGATGATTCTCTCATAAGCCAAAGGAGCGTATTTTTCCATCCACGAAAGTAGTGTAGGGCCAAAGTTAAAGCTCATTGAAGCATAATTGTTTACGACATCCAAAATTCTGTTTCTGCTGTCAACTATTTTAGAAATTGAATTTGGATTGTAGCATTCATTATTTATTCTTTCATTCCAGTCATGGAAAGGTGCTGCACTGTCCTGTAATTCAATTGATTCAAGCCATGGGTTTTCCCTTGGCGGTTGATAAAAGTGACCGTGGATGGTTAGAAAAACTTCTTTTTGACTCATTCTTTGACTCCCAAAATGTATCATGTATTAGTAAGTTTCTATTCTACCACATTTTTTATTAAATGGTCTCTACTTTTTAGTTGAATTTTTGTCTTTTGGTTTTGAGCTCAAAACAGTGAATTTTTCAACTTCAATCCAAGGATCGCCGAGTGCGTTTGAAAAGACAAATCCGCTGAATTCAATCGTATCACCGGCTTCAAGGTCAATATATTTTTCCGCTTCAGATCTCAACATAAATATTTTCATTTCTGAAAGAGGAACGGTATGATTTGTTACATCATCTCTTTTGATGAGAAAAGAAATATATTTTTCTGAACTTCTAAGTGCAGGTTTGTAATCTAGCCCTAAGTTTGAAAATTTGTCAAACTTTGCATTTATTTTTACACGTTTATTTAAATATTTTGCAGGATTTGCAACTATATCAAGAGAGCTTGCACTTGTGTATGAAGGTTCTGCTGTAATGCTGCCGCTTGGTTTTTGAACAGCAACTGGTGCACTTTTAACGGGTACTGTTTTTTGGGGTTGTGCTGTTGTAACTGTGCTTATTCCAAATCCAACTGATGCTGCGATTAATAATATGATTAATTTTATTCTGTTTTTCATTTGTCT
>Ga0302271_10002445_pt1 | contig 16735 bp, 6 predicted proteins | sample III_Bog_N1_1_FD_198767 | JGI IMG/M metagenome (GOLD analysis project Ga0302271, IMG submission 198767) | Peat permafrost microbial communities from Stordalen Mire near Abisko, Sweden - III_Bog_N1_1 | ecosystem: Environmental > Terrestrial > Soil > Wetlands > Peat | place: Sweden: Abisko...
AGAAGACACATAATCTAGCGTTTCTTGGATTTCCCTCTCGTTTTTCCTATCCAACGCAGATGTAGCTTCGTCCAGTAAAAGAATTTGCGGATTTTTCAGAATAGCTCTGGCAATGCACAATCTTTGCTTTTACCCTCCAGAAAACTGATTTCCCATGTTACCGACGTACGTGTCAAGCTTATTGTCAAGCTGACTTACAAAACCCCAAGCATTTGCCTGTTTCAGTGCACCGATCATTTCTTCCTCTGTAGCATCTGAGTTACCAAATTATAAATTTTCTCTGATGGAAGCAGCAAATAGAACAGGCTCCTAGCCCACATAACCAATTTAGTTCCTCATCCATTTTAAATCCAGGTCTCTAATGTCGACTCCATCGATCTTCACAGTTCCTTCCTAAGGATCATAGAACCTTTCGATTAGCTGCATAATGGTAGATTTCCCACAACCACTTTCTCCCACCAAAGCTGTTTTTTGATTTGGTACAATTCTAAGAGACACACCTTTGAGAGTTTTAGTGTCCATCTTAGTAGGATATGAGAATTACACATCAGTTAATTCAATAGACCCTTTGAAGTTAGCTAGTTTCATAGCATTTGGTTTAGAGGATATTTCAGGGTTTCTATCAATGACGTCAAAGATTGACTTAGCTGCTTCTTATCCTTTGATAAAATCTTTAAAACAAGGGGCAATCTATCCTAGTTGGAAGCTGCCACTTAGTATCGAAAAGAACACGACGACTACATCTCCTGCAGAGTAGGCTCTGTCATACATTGTATTTTCAGTGCCATCATCGATAAGTTTCCCTCCATACCAGAAACTCAGGGCGTAGCACAGAAACATTGTGCAGAACACAAGACCTATTCAAGAAAAAAAATATTAAAAAAATAAAATCCCTTCCTCATAAATTGTTATTTTTTACCCACTCCCAAACCATTAAAAGCACCGAATCGGACATTTGAATTGAAAGCCTCTAGTAACCTCGAAGAATATCCTGCCAATTCGAAGTTTTCTCCATTCAAGCTTTTCACAGTTTTGATAGCGTTTAAGCTTTATTCGGCATTTCCTCCGGCACTGGCATAGGCTTTTTAAGAAATACCTTCAGATTTTTTCATCACATATCCAATAATAAATCCCCCAAGGAACATAATTGGCAATGCTGCAGTGACCACAAGACTCATTTACCAACCTCGAATGTAACCAACAAAGAAACCAGCAAAGAACATAGAAGCACTCATTAAACATGTAGGAACTTTATCACCTATAGCTCCTATAACACAAAAAGAAGGAATTGAGAAAAGAAAATGGAAATGAAAAATTCTTTAAAAAAAGAAATGAGGTATTTACCTTGGACTGCAAAGCATTCTGTAGCAATCTTGGTAGACAGCTAATTAGCGTCAGTCTTATCAAACCATCCAACTTCTTGCTTAAGAATAGCTGAGAAGTAAGCTCTTCTGTACTTGATAGATTGATTCTCACCACTGATTATCCAGCAGGACATTTGAATCTGAATTGGGTTAATTGATAAAAACGACAATAATGAGAAGCTGTTCAAAATAACTCTATGATTTCCAAAAAAGAAGATCATTGATTTACAAAACTGAGAATGAAGGAGGCTGTTCCAATAATTCCAAACCACATTGACTGCACTCCAGCATTATGAACGAGCTAGTCCATTTCATTCCCCGGACTAAATTGATCGATCATCTGTCCAAAAATGAAGGAAAAAGCAGGCATAGCGAATCCATTGACAGCAGCAGCAAGAGCACCGATGGTCATTAGAAGTTTATCAGTTTTGGTAGCGAACCGAAATAGTTTACTGAAGGGGACAGTTGGTTTAGCAGGCTCTTCTTGTCCGTTAGTCTTTTTGATAGGAGATTTATCTTTTTGTTGCAATTCAGCCATGTTTGTGACCAAATGAGATTATGGTTGTTGTTTGATTTCAAGATAATATTATTTAACTAATGAAAATCTATCAGCCCTCCTGAGTAGGTTTTAAAGCGAACTCTGATTCAATAGAAAATATCAAAAATATCTTTAATATGAATGGGAATATGAAATTGGGGAAGGAATGAATTTACAAGGGACATTTCAGCTGCAAATAATTGTAAAGTCCAATAAACGGATGATAAATTCTGGCAGCAAAGATTTGAAGCAGAGAAATTAGATTCTATACTATAATTCATTATTTCACAGCATGCTTAGGAATAACAAAACATCACCAAGAAATCTCAGGAAAATGCTATTTTGAGCTTAATATCAGAATTCTTGCAGGAGAAATAGCATATTTAGATTGTTTAGTTTCAATATAAACAGAACAATCACGAAAACAGCAGAAACAACCAAAGGAAAAGTACTAATTTATTAATATTCTTTGTCTTAGAAATTTCTGGAAATAATAATTATCAGGCATCTAGTCTTTCAATGTAATCCTTAGCCTTGATTAATCTATTCTAGAAGAGTTGATTAAAGGAGTGAAATTAGATCTAAATCCAGTGGGCGGGGAAAGATATTTTGAGTTCATAAATAATGTCAAAACTAAATTATTCATCTTTAATTCTATGTTTTATAATAATTTTGTCTTAAGAAGACTTCCAGCATCTATTAATAGCAAAGGAAATGATCTTCTGTTATGGATAGAGAGAGCAGGATCTTTTTTAGCTTGAAACACACCCCTTTACCCCCAGTTAAAGACAAGTATTTATCTCCCTTTTGCTTTCATAAAAAGAGGTAATGTCAAATAATCATTTTTATCAGCTTTTAGTTTTTAACTATTGCAGATTGGTCACTGTTTCTGAATAAATCCTTTGATACAAATGAACAAATAAAAAATAAATGATTTTTTCTCAAAAAAGATTAATATTTTATTTCTATGATTAACTTAACTCTATCTTCTCTCTCAAGCACTGTCTTACAAAAAAAACATAAATCATCCTCTTGTTTCTACAGATAAATGCAGTCATAATCAGATAGATTGGGAAAAGATAAGAATAACAACTATTTTCGTTGAGGTTTTTCAATTGAAAGATGCATATCAGATAAATGTGATTTTTTATTATGTCTTCAATAATTGTAAAACCCTGGCAATCCAGTTAATTTATCCTTAAGCATTTCATTCGTTAGGAGGTTTTCCCAGATTAACGAAGCCTCCAGACGACATTAAAATCATGGTTATCTGATGTCTGATGCTTTTCTTACACCTCTAAGCTCACTATTTCTTCTTTCTCTTCATCTCTTTTTATGCTCTAGTAGCTCACCCCCATTTAAAGGAAATACTCCTTTTCAATTCCTCAATTTATTGCTAAAAGTATGTATGTTTCCCTTGGATGTTTGCTTGTCAAAATTAATTAAATTTACAACCACTGAAACTGATTTCAAAAATATTTTAAGAAACCTTCTTGAATATTTTGGAATCTGAAAAAAATGATTGCTCATGTATTATTAAATTATCGATTTGCTTTGTCATGTGTATCCAAATACACAATTGTGAGAAAAAACAATCATTATTACGATATTCAATTCCAAACAAATTAATTAAACTGTGTCTATGATTTGGACAGAAATTAATAACAATTTGTCTGTTAGGAAAAGAAACAAAAACGATCGAAATTTCAAAAAATAATTAATAACTTTGAAGTGAATTTAATTTCTCTCCCCCCTCCCCCCATAATAAAGAAAAATGATGATTTCGGCAAATGAAGCAAATAAGCGAGACTGCGAGATTTTTAAATTGGGATAAATCAATCGATACTTTAAATTATTTTGAATTTTATTTGATTTATTATTTGTTATTTATTAATGATTTTTCTCTCTTATTTTTCTTAATATTTATTGCATGTAAAAAATATCTCTTTAAATAATAAATTTCTTCCTTTTCCAACAGATTCTCAAGCAGCAATTTATATGGCATTTTATCGAAAGTATATTCTTGAAAAGTACAAATAATCGATAGTAATAATCATCTTAATATTCAAGTAAAATATCTTGAACAAAATAATATCTTCAAAACTTCATAAGGAAGTTGATAATGGGTTTTTAGTAAATGATAACAAATGAAACAATTAGGTGTATTTCAATCATAGCTATGTCATGTTGTAAGCACTTGATTTCCATACGGGCATTCATTTTGTATCATTGGTAAAGCGCATTAATATTTGTTTCAAATGAGAGGATTTAAAAACTAAGCGATTTTGGTTAGGCCGTAAGTACGTTGGGGATAGTTAAAAACTAGAAAACTATTTCATGCGCTTTTGTGTATGTTTAGTTGTTGCAGCTGCGATGCCATGCAGCAGAAGGTGTGAGTACTTCTTTAATTTATTTTATTGCCTTTTAGATTTTATTAATTGAGTTAATTATTATTTCAGTTCTTCATCTGCATTGATTATGCAATTTTTGGGTTTTCCCACTTTCATGCTAAGATTTAAGCAAATCTCTTGATTAGTAGGAAGATAATCAAATAATTGATTGTATTTTTTTTGGAAGTTAAACAGTTAGGATGATTTAAGAAGCTCGATTGGTTTTAATGTTGAATTGAATTGTGTACTAAATTAGAAAGGATAATGACACATGCAATCATTATCATCATTTTGATCAAAAATACTTATTAATTCCAATAAGTGATCTATCAATAATCTAGAAATCTAGAGTTTGGTATTTTAAATAATGTATGAATGAAATTACCTAATACAGAAGAATATCAATTATTTTGATTGAATTCCAAAAGTTTAACCAAATTCAGAAAGTTCAAATCGATTTATTTTTCAATTAAATATTAAAATAAGAATGAGCATTAAATTAAAGTATGGTGATATAAAATATAATCGGACTTATAATACTAAATATTTATAAAAATATATTTAAACATTTTGATTTTGACTAGAGTTTATTAACTTACATCATATCAGAATAAAAAACTTGAGATTTCTTCAAGAAACTGTTTGTTTATGATTTCAAAAGCAATCAACCGTATTTAAATGTAATTAATTCATTCTTGAGATTAGATTAATTATTATTATTATTTTGTTTTCTTTTTTGGTTAATCGACTGTATATTTTTGAAAGAATAAAAGAATATTAGAAACTTTGCAGTTTACTTGTTATCTCTCAAATGCTGTTAAGCTTAAAAACCAGCAATACAAAGAATCATTGGGGAAAAGTTAAAAAATTTGCAGAATAAATAGAATGGTTCTGAATTTAATTAAACCAACATTAGAAACTGGCTGAACAATGGTCTTCATCATTCAATTCTAATAATAAATAAATTTTGTTCTTTTTTGGTTTCACAAACCAAGGGTTTATTACATTTAGTTTAGGTATGGAAAACAATTTACGCCAGCGAATAATAAGCAATACATACATACCTCAATATGCTGTCATGTTTTTCTCCCTTACTCTTTGTCTCGCTAGTTCTGTGAATCGAATGAAACTGGGGGGAGGAGGGGGATTTGGTAGGTTATATGAGTGTCAGGAGGAAGGAGAGAAGGGGAGGTAAGAATTAAATAAAGATAAAATCAGAGCATAGAGAAATAGAGTAGAAAAGAGACACACAGGCAAACTAACAGAGAAAGAGAGAGAGAGAAATAACAGACAAGTTGACAAAAACACTAAAAATATAGAGAACATGGGTAACTGCAACTTCAAGCAACCAGATCAAGAAGACACCACGAGTAGAATCTAATAAATACCCCATTTTTAGCCTACCAAACAATGTTTTGATTCTCTCTTTTTTTCATTGTTTTTAACAGCTGCAATATCCATCAACAACTTCGACTTGCGCTTCGTGATAGGAAGGGGAGGATTTGGAAAGGTAAAACCAGCTGAAATACCATAATAAAAGAACATTTCCGATAAAAACATCATCTCAAACTTAACTACAAATGCATACTCTAAACCCTAAGATTAATCATACAATCTTTTTAACCAGTTCATCGATTCACTTTGAACTAACTCATATGCTATTAACTGATAGGTCTGGCGAGTGGAGAGCAAAAAAACCAAGCAGATATATGCTCTCAAAGAAATGTGCAAGGCTAAGTACTTTTTTCAGAATTATCAATACAAACAAACCCAATTAACACCACCAACACATACACACATACACAATTCCATTCATGCAATATGCAGTCCACATCTTGTGAGAACTTACTAATTTTTAAAAATTTAATTTCTCACAGAGTCATATCAAAGCGGAGTGTGAATTCAGTCATGAATGAGCGTTAATTGCTGGCTAGTCTCAGACACTCGTAAAATAAAGAAACTACATACGACACAGGCAAGTTGGAAATTGTTAATTTTTTCTTCTTTTTTACCAATGTAGATTCCTCATTAACATGGTAAATGCGTTCTAAGATAGATAGAACCTCTATCTCGTTATGGATCTGCTCACTGGCGGTGATTTACGCTTTCACATATCTAGGCACCGCAAGTTTTCCGAAGAGCAAACGAGTAAAACAACGAACTAGCCTTGAAAAATGGCTATAATAAATTAATTGTTGTATTGTCTTCATATTTTAAAAAAAGAATTCTTCTCTGCTTGCATCATCGTTGGACTGGAGTACTTGCATTAGAATGGGATTCTCCATAGAGATATCAAACCAGAGAATCTTGTTTTCGACAGCAAAGGTAAAGATGATACAAATATTACAGAAGAAATAATTCAACAAAAAGGAACTATTTCTAGGATTATCTTAAGGGGTTATTATCACTGCTTGTTGATTGTCCTTAAACCCATCTTTATTATTGTATTGTCACTTATTCTAACTATTCTACTCTTGAATCTTGCAGGGTACTTGCGTATCACAGATTTAGGTATCGCTAGAATATGGAAACCAGAGAATTCTTCTGACACTAGTGGCACTCCTGGATACATGGGTAATTAAACGAAATTTACACTTAGAGAATGGAATACTTTGATTTAAATGAGTGTGATGATCATCGCAACATATCCAAAATTTATCTGCCTTAGCTCCTGAAGTAATGTGCAGACACAATCATGGTGTCGCAGTGGATTACTACGCGCTAGGGATCATTGTATTTGAGTGTATGATGGGAAGGAGACCCTACGTCGGGAAGACTAGATAAGAAATAAGAGATTAGATCCTTGCAAAATAAGTCCAGATAAAGAAAGCAGATGTCCCCGAAGGATGGAGCTTAGAAGCAGCAGATTTTGCAAATAGAGTAAACAAAACTGCAGACAACTAAAAGCAAAATATATTTGATTTGCCATGTTCTTACATGTTTTTGTGTTTATTCTTAGTTAATCCAGAGGAAGCCAGCAAATCGACTGGGCCTGAACGGACCAGAGGAAGTCAAAAATCATGTGTGGTTTAAAGATTTTCCTTGGTAGAAACTTGTCCAAAAGGAGATCCTCTCACCGTATATTCCCAGCGTAAATAAATTACAAATCGAAATAGGCAATAAACTGAAATTAATTAGTCCTTTCATTAAAAATGTGCTAATATCATCATTGCTATTGTTTATTTTTGCACAGTAAAAAGAAGAGAACTACCACGTGCAAGATGCTAACAGAAAGGACAGCAACGAAGATTTAAATGGTCAAAATGCTATTTTGCTCAGGAGAGACTCCATCCAAAGTGAGACCCCAAGAAATATTAAAATTGTTAACAAATATGATTTTTCTGGTTGTTTTTCTGACATTTTCTTGCTTTGTTGAAATAATAGGCTTATTCTAGGGCTACAATTTTGACAGCACACACAACCCTTAACCTATTTTGATGATTAATAGTGCAAATGTCAGTAACCGCTTCAATTAAAGTTCCATAGCAACGCCGGATATTCCTTCCTCAGCTCATTCGAGACACAGTTCATAAGCTAATTCAGCTCAGTAGATACCCGCCTAAGGTAGCTAGAATCCATAGCTCTTGTAGTAGCAATTGTCTTCTAAATTCTTAGTTTCAGGTGGAAATAACACGAATAATAATATTAATGGTTTCACTTAGAATCAATCCTATTAGAATTAATTGGAAGCTACATCTTCGAATTCGTATCAACAACAATAACTGATCCATAACAATCAACCAATCAACGCAAATTCACTGAGATAATCGTTTGCTTGAGAAGGAGAGCCAGACATATCTTCGTTTGCTTAATGTTGCGTTTCTCAAAAAGCTTAAAAAGAATAATAATAATAATAATATTACTGATCATATTAACCATATTTCTCTTCTCCTTAATCTGCGCAGACAACAACCTCCTCATTAGTAGCTGATAATCTTTTTCCTTCTTGTAACTGGACTTTATTGGATGCGAACTATTAAATATTTTTGTTGTTGTCTTAACCATTTTATTCATAATCATTATTCTACTATTTTTTTCTTTCCTTTTCTTTTTCTTTGTACAACCATTTTTCTCTTAAATAATAATTGTTTATTTTCAGTAAATATCAAAATATTTCAACACATATTGGCTTCAATTTGTTCGTACACAAAGACAATCAAAACACAGACAGATATTTGTTATTCAACTCCTCTTTTTTCTCCTTTTCTTCTTATTCCAAATAGTCTCTTGAAAGTAAAGTGTATCTGTCTATTGCTACTTCTCCTTTCAATTTCTGTGTTCAATGTGATGTCATGATTCGCACCGTATCTTTCTCCTAGAACTTGCACCTGAAGAAGTGTTTCAACAGACAAATAATGTAAAATTTTAAAAAACAACCACCACAATCTAAAAATTTCTGCTTGAAAAACTCTGAAACAAAGGATAAAGTAATGTATTAAACTGTGCTTACCATCATCTGTTTCGAAGGCAGGAGAATAATAGCAAACAAATCCAAATAATAAGTCAAAGAGATCATCAGAATTTAAATATTATCAAAATCTAAAAGACTTAATAAGCTCTTGCTATTTCGTTGTTCTCTCTCTTTTTCACCCTTTTTGAAGGATTGAAAATGCTATTTAAATGCTCAATTTTAGGAATTATTTTGAGTCATGTTTACCTTCGTCATCTGCAAAAACAAATAATTAAATCTATGGATTTTGAAATCATCTACTTGTTTTTGTTATCTTAATTACCTTGAGAATCATCTGTACCAAAACACGGCAGAGACATTCCGAGACTGCTGAAAGAAGCAGCTATTAATGCTAATCCAGGTGCAACTCCAGCATTTGCAAATCCCACACTGGTTTCTCTTTTTTTTTATAAAAAATGGAATATTCATATTAGTTGACAAAAAAGAAAAGTAAAAAACTAAGGCTTTTTGGATAAATAATTGATTGTTATTATACCCAGCAGACTTGTAGGAAAGGGAGAACTTAGGAGCTGAGAATATTTGCTTTGGAAGCGATGATACTTTATGCATCTTCGAAACGTTTTGCAGAAGTCTAAACCCGAAATTTATGTTCATGATTGAGGATATTAATTGTTTTTTTGATTAAGAAGATTGTTCTAAAAGTAAAGGAAGGATTTTTTAGCTGTATGATAAGATAATTAAGACTGGTGATTGAACTGAAAATACAAATTTAATAGGAGATATATGTTTGCAGATGCTATTACTGCTTTTAAAGTGGTGACATTAATAGATTAATGGGAATAAACAAGAATAAAAAAGAAACTGATAAATGAATTCGAAAAATAAACCATGTAAATAATTTGTGGGGTTCATCTGTTTTTATATATTTTTGTAATAGCAGAAGGAGAGAGAGTTGTTTCTTAGACCCGTCTCTTCTTCGAAAGGCTGTTTTATTGTTGCTCACGGTAGCTATCTTATCAAGAATCTGGTGAAACAAAAAAATAAACCATAATTAAATTCAAGAAATTTATCATAAATAATAAAATAATTATTTTAGAAAAATCTTAATTTGTTCTGTAAATAATGTATGTGTGTTTAGGTTACTGCTTGGATTGGTAGGATGCAGGTCAGATATATCACTCATGTCCTCCTCTCCTTTTGTGTGCTATGCAATAGGAGAGTAATCTTCAAAGAATTTTTAATTTGTACTAATCTAAGCCTGTGAAGTTCTCATGTTCTGAGATGTCCTTGAATTTAACTAATCAGTTTATTACTTCCTCGATTCTTCTTCAGCTTTTTTAGCCAATTTCATTAGATGGACTGCTTCCAGATCCAGCTCTTAAGTTGGTGGAATAATAGAAAAAGTCATTGCTGCTGATTATATTTAGCATCGACTAGGAGTTTTTGATTTGTTGTTTTAACTTCTAAAACTTGCTTTTTTCTCAAAAATACCTGCATGTCCCTCTATCTTAGAGGATTACTGAGTATTCTTAAGGAATTAGCTAGATTATTAACAATTACTCCAAGATAATCTTGGGGTTCGATTCGTTAAAATATTTTCCTCATCTGCGCCTGATTTCATAATTTCTTTTGAATTTGTCTTTTTTTTAAAAGAGAAATCAAAAAAACAATAAATTCTCAACTTCCCATCACAATTCTTCACATTAATTTTATAATAATCCTTTTTCTTTTTGATTACTTCGAATAAATTGATCACGCCGAGTGCTTCTGATTCTTTCTTGTTGCTTTTCATCGAAGAACTTCTCAAAAGGCCAATCTTATCCAAGCCTTGATTATTCTTAATCACCATAACTTTTTGAGCTTCAAACCCATCTTTTTTATCCTTTTGACTTTTATCTGCTTGGGACATCTCCGTGAATCTCAAATCTTTTCGTTGGCTTGCAAAAATACACAAAAAGAATAATTTTCCAGTTTCATAAAAACCAACAAATCTCTTTCTTTTTCAATAATTCTACCCTTAATCCCAGAGATGTCTTTAAGTCTACATGGTTTCCCATTTGTGTGCTTTAGCTGGTTGATCAGCTAAAATTACAAAACCTTATACTTTCTTGGAAGAACTTTAAGTTTTGAGTTCATATCCATCAAATAAATTAATATTTTGTTTATTTTTCGAAGATCTAGCAGAATCAACCTGTCTCTTCGATGTAAATGCCTCCTAGGAAGATCTAGCAGAGGGTGTAGATGCTCTTAGCTGAAAGGATTTACCTTAAGGAGTTGACATTCTTTGAGAAGCTGCAGTTGGTGTTGATTATTTTAAAGTATTCAACCCAAGATGTTTCTTCTCATTGTTCTAAGGTTTTTTGAATTATCCTCTATCACTGTTGAGAATGATGAGCTTATTCGTGGGTGTTTTATCTCTTAATTGAGTTTATTAATGGAGAAGTATTTAAGCATCTATGCATTTAATTCTTTCTAGGATTTCTTCTCGTTTTAGAAGAGCGAGCATTTGCATAGACTTAGATAGAGTTGTGTTGCTGATATTGCTAGTATTGCTACTGTTAAGAACAGCATTTGCTATGTCTCGCTTAGAACTGGAGGCTGTTCGAGTATTCGAATTACTATTATCATTGGGATTGGTTGTATTTTTACGGTTATTAGTTTTGCTGCTAGGAGAGTAGTTCTCATTAGTTTTGCTCGTAGATTCTCCTTCATCGAAAAAAGTGCACCTATTTTTTAGATCATTCAATAAAAAAAGAAGATTAAAAGTAGTTTTCTCTTTAAACTATTGAAGCAAAGCAGACAATATTCTGCACAAAACGCAAATTGGTTTCTTTACTTATCTGGAATCTGGAAGGTAGTTTTAATGCTGTTTGTACAACTAATTGCTCTGATTGGGCTAGTTTGCGCATCTTGATAACCACGGTTAATCCCTTCTTTTGGACTTGCTTGCAAAGAAATTTATCTCTTTTCCTTGATTCTTAGCTGGTCTTAGCTTGTATCTTCAAGAACACCAATCTGCTAAAATACTTTAAGGTTTTCTTCTTCTTTATCTGGAAGTTATTGTTGCTTGATTGGCTACAGAGGGAGATACTCTTGAAGCTCACAATTTGTAGTTGTTTATTCCTCTCCAAAGATCAACAACTCTTCTACTTTGAATCCCCGAGAATCCTCCTTAACTTCTTCACTTTGAAGAAACTCTTCATCAATTAGTTCTTAATCTAGAGAAGATGAAGAAATCTATGACTACAATAAACTCTATTCTTTATTCCCCTCTTCAGTCTATTAGTAGATATCTGGATTTGTTTGAACAGCTACACAATACTCTTCTGTGTCAGTGCGGATTTTCATATTATCATATTCATATTAACACTCATTATTCTACAATTAAACAGAATTTTTGTTTTGCAAGCTGCTGAGTTAAATCTGTTGTTCTTAGGGATCGTATTATGGAACAACGTAGGTGCTTGAGTTATTCCTTAATGGCAATATTTATTCAAGAAAATTGATTTTTTACTCTTAACTCAGCAATGAAGATATTTAATATGCTTGTTTTTCTGTGACAAATTGATCACCAAGAACAGCAGCAGCAAACTCAACATCTTTTTGTTCTTCTCCTTTCGCAAACGTTTTATTATATTTAACTGTCATCACATCTCTACTTTCTACCTTAATATTTTCATTTTTCCCTCTTAGCAACCTCTCAAACTTCGAATCCTTGAGTTCTCTGTTATTTAAGGATCCTTAATCATTCTTCTTTTGGAAGACGATATCCATTTTAATTCCTCTATTTCCTGTGTCTTTCTCCTACTTCTTTCCTTTATCCTAACTGCATATATTCCCTTCTTGAAGCTAAACTAAAATCAACAACAAATATTTTGTTAACTACGATCTATTTACCAATTTAGTTACCTTGATGACTGGCATCTTTTTAGATGGTTTAGGATTATTTGCTTGAAATAATCTAAGTTAAAATAATCTTACTTTCACTATTCCTCTTCCTTTTCAGTATTGAAACATCATCCTCTGAAGTTGATTAATCCCTAAAGATCTTTATTTCTTCATATTCTGTCTAATTATCCTTTACATCACTCTTGCAATTAATTCCTTCAGAATATTTTTGCTGCTTTCCTTCAATCTCTTCAATACTAGCTTACTTAGCAAACAAAGCAATTTTCAGTTTTTCTTCTGGAGAAGTGACTTATCTTCTGGATATCTTAGCTAATGCGCAGCATCCTGGTGGTATTGAAGTCAGTGCGGAAAGTGAAATTGTTTAATGTGAATGAGGAATTATTCTACAATTACTGCTAAGGCTAGTCGGGATGTTCAAATTAACTTATTGAGTAGTTTTGTATGACTTCTCCTCGTCTATTGAGTTGGATGTGAGCAACCTAGCACTAATAGCCCTGTAAGTGGATTAGGTGGATGCTGAAGTCAACGAGCAGCTAGACGATGGTTTGGTTTATTTGGAAATAAGATCTTATTGTTTCTTAAAAGCGCTTATTAGTGCTCTCACGGAATTTGATAGGAATTGATGGGGTGCATGCTACTGCTGAGAAGAAGAAGGAGTTAAAGGTTAATTAATCCCTGAAGGTATTCTCTTGAAAGAAACAGAGCATGATCTGTTGTTGTTTTATGTACCTCCAAGTTGATTTTAGCTAGGACTAACGATGCTTATGTCTCTCTACTCAACAGAGCTTGCAAAGCTGATGCGGCTACTCTAGTTGCTAAGGCTACGTTAGGGGATGTAACTGTTGCTTTTGGCGCTAAGGCATACTATGTCCAAAGGTAGCCTTGATTTATCACTGATCCTAGTTGTGATCACAGGAGAAGAATGTACAAAAACCTTCAACGCAGGGCTCCCTTGATCCTGCAATCCATTTTGTTTAGTGGATAAATTAGGTGTTCCATCAGGTTAAATCACTTTGTTGCAGGTACTAATGGAACGAACCGGAGGCTTAGAGTTCGTAACTGGAGTAGGAATTGTTAAAAAAGAGCATGGTGATGGCGATGGCGAGTTGTTCTTAGAATTACAGCTAAAGTTTGAATTGTTTGTTTCTATTGAATTCTGTTATGATACCGCTTTATTGGCTAAGATTCTCATTGTTTATGGGATTGTAATTAGACTTTAAGTACTTAGGCATACTCCAGAGCTTGACCAAGAACATGACCGTTTTATTCCATTCCTTTGACCAACTAAAGTCCACTATTATTCCTGCTATTGATAAGGCTAAAGATTCATAGGGAGTTTTCAGTTTCTTTTTCTGTTATCGGTACTGTCACTTGTCTCTTCACTACGAGAACTGCTGTTGCTGCAGATAAGCTACTGGTTTCTTTGCTTTTTCTTTTTTGATTCCTGCGTATCAATATTTTGTGATATCAAAATTACTGAATATGCTCCCTTTGAAAGAATTAAACGAATAATGAGAGAGAATCTAACTAACTGCTATTTAGCCACCCAAACAGACTCCTTTTTTCCCAGCCTTTGGTCAAAAACAAAATCTTTTCTCAATGCACAATCAATCCCAACCACAAGATTATCTAATATTAGACTCTTCAAATCAACTTTTTTTTCCCCATTTATTATGTTATTAAAAAAACTTGTTTTTGTTAATATTTACTAATTTAATATCAAATTATTATTAATTTCGTTTTAGAGAAGTGAGTTAAACACTTTGAAAATTCATGTAATAAATTTTATGTACTATTGTCAATAATACTGGAGGCGATATCGTATCAATCTTTTAGCTTTGATAACTAGTTTTTTTAATATTCTTTATCCATTCTTCCTAATAATATTTCTCTATAGATCTAGATTTAAAGAAGTGAGATTAACACACTTTGAAATTCCTTATCCTAAATACTTTGCACCATTCTCACTAATATAATTATTAACAAGATTTAGATTTAAAGAAGTAAGAGTAACACACTTTGAAATTCCTTCTCCTAAATACTTAGCACTTTTATCACCTTAACTATTATCTCTGAAATTTAGATCTAAATAAGTGAGAGTAATATATTTTGAAATTACTTCTCCTAAACACTTTCCACCATTCTCACCAATTATATTTTTACATAGACTTAGATTTAAAGAAGTGAGATTAACACACTTTGAAATTCCTTCTCCTAAATACTCTGCACCATTCTAAGCAATAAAATTACCAAAAAGATTTAGATCTAAAGAAGTGAGAGCAATACACTTTGAAATTCCTTCTCCTAAATACTTTGCACCATCCTCACCAATATCATTATCCTAGAGATCTAGATTTAAAGAAGTGAGAGTATCACACTTTGCAATTCCTTCTCCTAAATACTTCGCACCATAGTTACCAATTTTATTCCATTTATTAAAACAATTGATTGAATCTATTAGTTAATTAGGTATTTCTTGTAGTTTCTCCATCAATTTTTATGTATTCTATATATTTATTGAAATCCTTTCAACAATAGGTGCTTAGAATATTTGAGTCTCCTTTTGAATTTCATGATACATTTTATCAGAAATGGTATTCTAGCTTGATATTTTTTTAATTCTTTCCTTTTTTTTTTCTTCAATTCTCAGTTACCAATTTGAAATAGATAACCCTTTAATGTGCATCTCTTAAACATCTCCCACACGATTGTGTAATTAAATAAGAATTATTTGCGTATTGGATTTTTGTCTCCCAACGAAAATTAATTTGTGGATTTTCAGGAACAAGAGATTCTTAAATAGGATATTTTTACTTTTTCAAATAGATTTCAAGAAAAAATAATAATCAAGGATTTATTGAAAAAAAAATTAAATAAGGATGCGAGCAGAAAAATTAAAAAGATATTTTTGGTAAATTAAACAAAACATAGTATTTTTTTTAGAAAAATTTTTTTTTGACAATAATAAAGAAATGATTCTGTTTTGAAATCCCTCAGCAAAAACAAAGAAGCAGATATCTACTGAGAAAGTAATCCTGTGGAAATATTTATTGATTTTGCTTGATTGAGGAAAAGCAAATAATAAGTTTGATTAGAATTACATAAAAAGAAATAGATAATCTGATGAAATTAATTTCTGGTATATTTTGTTACAGTCATCCAGCTCCAAAACTAAGGAAAATACGACAGGTATGAGACTCTGGGTATACCTTTCATTCTGATGTACTCTTAATTCGAAGCAATGGTTTTCATTTTTTTTTTTGTTATTTAGATAAAACTATCATTTTTAATTTAGTTTGATATCGAAAATTCTTTGTCATTTACAAAATAGGATTTTTATTTGATAATTACGCTCATGTATCCTATCCTTTCCTTAATCTCTCACTCATCCAAAGATGAATTGGTCCATATTACTTTTTGATTTGTTTGCCACTTTAAAATGTGGAGAACATATTTCGAACAAAGATTGGGGATTTATGTAAGGGCACACTTAATCTCAACTGCTATTTAATGCATATCTCTTGATTCGGAATGTTGGATTGTTTGGAGTTTGTATAATTATTTCAGTTATTTGATCCAAATTGTGTATTAAAAGAGATCATCTTTGGGTTGAAAAAAAATTGAGATTCTTAACATCTGACAAGTTTATTGGGTTTTTCAAATTAAAACGTAGATTGAGGTTATTAACAGGAGATTAAACCTATTTTTCTCTCTGCGAAATCTACTGCATTCTTGCGTTTTTGTTGTTGATGAAATCCCCTGAATCTTCTTCAGCAGCTTCTTTCGTAAACTATTTTCAGTATGATCTCCAGTACAATGATATTACATCGAACGTTGTGATGTTTTATGTATTTTCAGGTTACTCTTGAAGGTGTTAGAACTTCTTCTATGAATAATTATAGGTTGTTTATTACTTTGAGCTGCCTTTTTTTGTTGAAAAATTTGTTTTTTCTATGAATATTATTAATATTGTTGTTGTCGAAAGGTTGAAGTGATGAATTCTGTTTTGGAAGGGGATTAAAAACCAATTGCATACAAGGGGAAGTTCAGTGAAAAGGGCAGAAGATGAATAATAACTCTTTGAGAATTTGGGTGGGGGGGGGGGGATTTTTCTTATAAAACA
>Ga0302271_10002446_pt1 | contig 16728 bp, 13 predicted proteins | sample III_Bog_N1_1_FD_198767 | JGI IMG/M metagenome (GOLD analysis project Ga0302271, IMG submission 198767) | Peat permafrost microbial communities from Stordalen Mire near Abisko, Sweden - III_Bog_N1_1 | ecosystem: Environmental > Terrestrial > Soil > Wetlands > Peat | place: Sweden: Abisko...
TTGATTACATTGAGCTAAAGAGTTCTTAAGGGGGGTTGAAGTGGTTCAAATCAGGCAACCTAAATCGAAAGATAAAGAATATTACAAATATAAAACTATAAAACTATTCGAAAACTCAAAATCTAAGTCTTATGGTGAGTGTCTTGTAATAAACAGGTGTAATTTTTAGAAAGAACTGGAATCTGAACATAAAATCTAAGGATGTTTATGTAGAGCTAATCTTGCCTTTAGTTTCCGCTGCTTTCGTAATAACATCAAGTAAGATGTTACCCGTATTTTGTTCATGATTCTCATTGTTTCTTTTTTTGTCTTCTTATATTTCTAGAGTATGTGTCAGGTTTAAGTTTCGCTGCTGCACTCTATCTGCCAGTTTCTCTATCGGGGTTCCTCCGATCGTTTGTCTTCAACTTTATCAATGAAAAAGCCATGAAATTTAAAGAAACTCAAAAGATTATGGGACTCAAGAGTATCTCCTATAATCTAGGATGGCTCGCTTATAATTACCTTAAAGCCTTTATTGTAATTAATAATTCTTCTTGAACTTATTTCTATAGCCACACAAACTTTCTTTTCTAATCTTATTTTGTCATTTAATTTAATTAAAATGAATCATTTTTTTCTCTTTGTTTTTTTTTCCAATTTAGAGTGGAGCTGCTTTCATGATACCCTGTTTGATCGTCGGAGCATTTAACACTGATCAACCTGGAGCTTTGAACATCGGCTAAATGATTCTCGCATATGCTTTGTTTATCTTCGCTGCGTTGAATCAATGCTACATGTACACGACGTTCTTCTCAACTCCCAAACTGCCTTCAGAATTAATCACACTTATCTAATTTGTTGCTTCCGCTATGCAATATGTTGCAGCAATCAATTATGTTCAAAATAGCTCTAGCCTTCTTTCATTAATCTCATTATTGCCTTAAAGTGCGTTGAGTTTTATCTTCTTAGGATCAGGTTGGACTTCTGGAAATTACATTGATTATTCAACATTAGGAGAGAATTATTCATATTCCCAGGGTATCACAATGCTGATTGTAGATGGAATAGTGTATTTTATCCTGTATCTCTACTTTGATTAAGTTATTCAAAACGAATATGGCACTTAAAAGGATGTTCTCTTCTTCATTAATTGGATTTGGAAAAATAAAAACAAAAAGAACAATTCTTCAGATAACGAGCTCGAAGATGAATTGAGTTAGGAAAACTTGGATGCTGAAAAAGGTAGTTTGAATTCAGATTAATCGGAGGATTATTGCTCAGCAAGATACAAGGAACCATTTGATAATCCTTAGAATCTCAGTAAGACTATTAAAGTCAGAGATTTAGTCAAGAGATTCGGGAATTTCGTTGCAGTTGATAATCTATCAGTTACTTTGTATGAGCAGTAGATATTCTGGTAAAAAAACAATGAAGTTTTGAATTTTTTTTTATCTAACATTTATTTATTTTATTGTAGTTTACTTGGTCACAATGGTGCAGGGAAATCGACAACTATATCGTTGCTAACAGGATTATTGAAGAAAGATAAAGGAACAGTTGAAATGTGTGGGTACAATATCGATAATGGATTAGATGAAGCGAGATAAAATATTGGTTTGTGCTAATAAGTTGATGTACTTTATGATCATTTCACTGTAGAAGAGAATCTTAGATTTATTGGTGAGATTAAAGGAAGATCATTGGCTTAAATCGAAGAGGAATCTAGGTATTTGATTGAGAAATGTTAGCTATCTAATGAAGTTGGAAAAACAGCTAAAATATTGTCGGGTGGAAATAAGAGAAAACTATCTCTAGCAATGGCTTTGATTGGTGAATCTAAGATTGTCTTCTTAGATGAACCATCTAGTGGGTTAGATTTCAATGCTAGAAGAGAAATAAAGGAAATATTACTGGAATTAAAGAGAGAGAAACGCACAGTAATATTGACCACCCATCATTTAGAAGAAGCAGAAGAAGTAGCTGACAGAATTGCTATCATGGCTAAAGGATAGCTTCTAACACTTGGAACAAATGACTTTATTAAAAAAAATTTCGGTGTTGGATATCATCTGACTATCTCTAAAAAGCCTGATATTTCATTCCAAAGACAATCTCGAGAATAATAGAATAATAGCTCTCAAAACTAATCTCTGTTGAGCACGGAAAAACAACAATGGGTAAAAGAAACTGTTGAGAAAATAATCCCAACTGCGAAGTTTAATCCTCAAAAAGCTATCGGGATAATCTAATACACGTTGTCGTTTCAATCAAAACCAGAGTTTTCGAATCTCTTCAAAGTTCTCGAAAGTGATCCAGGATTATCAGTAAAAAATACTTCGAAAAATGAGAAATGTTTCTTGAATAATTTTTTATTCTTTTTTTTTAAAGTTGGATCTTGAAATGAACACGCTTGAAGATGCCTTTATCAACATCGGTATGGACGAAGAAAAGTATCTCAATCCTGGAGAAAACATTGTAACCAAAATCATTTTAATCTTCTTGAAAGATTCTTAATTCTATTTTAGCAATTTATTTGATCATTTTTGTTTTGTTTTTTTCTTAGCATTAGGAAAAGTTTTCTGATTTTTCAAGTATCAACGTACCTGAATGCTTGAAGTTACCTCCAGTTTATGATTTTAAGAGCTAATTGTATGCCTGCATTTTGAGGAAATATTTCATCACACTACGTTCAATGTCTGTATTTATCAGCTTCTTTCTGCCAATGGTTCTCCAACTTGCTGGAGTTATGATCGCTAAATTTGCTATAACTTCAGTTGACTCTGAAGATGATCCAAACAAACAGGTATCTATTCAAATGCTCTAAATCATCGTCTTCAGTAAAATATAATAAACTTATTTTCTTTTTTGGAAGATTATTTTTTTAATTTGTATTTTTTTCTTTTGTAGGTGTTTTTGGTTTAATTGCCTACATTTTTGTGATGACTAACTTTGCTGGAGTTCCAGTCATGGAAAGGGAACTAAAATTAAAATATTCTCTGAATGTCATGGGATGCAGAAGCTTCCCTTATTGGCTTGGGACCTTTATCTTTGATTTTGTGTTCATTTCCATTAACATGTACATCTTCTTCATCATCTGCTTCATCATTAGCTTCGATGCAATCACAGATAATTTCGGGTCTTTCTTCTTACTCACATAGAGCTTCATCTTTAGCATCATCTCGATCTCCTATTTCATTTCGTTCTTCTTCGAAAAAGCACAAACTTGCTACAAAGTAAATTTAATTTTTTTTTCAATTATTTTTATTGATTTATTTTGCTTGAAATAATAAAACAGTCCGTATTTTTCCTATGCTACATCCTCTTCTACATGGTTCCTGCTATTATATCCTCATAATCCATGAGTGTTTAAGTAAATAATTACAATTATTATTTGTGGTATTTATGTATTTTTCATTTTTAAGGCAATCTTAACAGCATTATCACCATTTATGAGCTACAGCGGTGCTCTATAAATTGTCGCTGTTAACACCCTCCCTTCTACAAGCACATTTATAAGTTCTAACTACCCCTCTTGGTAGTAAAAAACCTATTAATATGTGTTGATGATGCTGGGTTAAGGAATATTCTACATGATTCTTGCTATGAGATTAGAAAAAAAAAAAGAAACTTTCCAAAAAGAATCTTAGGTAAATTACTCTGAATTTGAACGATTACCACGTTCTGAAGAGGTAGCTAGAGAAGATGCTAGAGTATCTCATCCCAACTGTCCTGATAAAATTAAAGTTGCTCATCTCTACAAAGTAATTTTCATATTTTGTTTTTTTAAAAATACATTAACAGAATTTATTTTTACTTTTGGAAATAGTCTTATCACACGAAAGGATAATAGACATTCACGGCGATCAAAAACAATTCTTTTGGAGTTCAAAATGGAGAGATTCTTGGGCTACTTGGTCCTAATGGAGCTGGAAAATCAACGACTTTCAACATTTTAACCGCTTTTCTTCCTAAAAGTTAGGGGTCTGTAAGATTGAAAGACATTGAGGTAGAGGGTGGATTGATGGAGATATTCTAAGATGTTGGAATCTGTCCGTAGTTCAATAATATCTATGATAATATGACTGTTATTGAGCACCTCCGAATGTTCGGTAGAATGAAAGGGCTTATTGGAGAGAATTTAAATTAAAGCATAGAGTATTTCCTTTAAGTTATGTAGCTAGGAGATTACAGAAAAAGATAAGCTGGTAAACTTAGTGGAGGTAATAAAAGAAAGTTATGTGTAACTATCGCACTCATTGGAGGACCGGATATGTAATTCTTCGATGAACCTTCCTCTGGTGTTGATCCTATTGCAAGGAGGTCAGAAAAATATCTTTTACTTTACAATTTTATACTTTACAAATGAATTATTGTCTTAGGTTTTTGTGGAATACGCTGAGTCAAAGTCTGAAATTGAGAAAAGGAGCTATTGTGTTGACAACACACAGCATGGAAGAAGCTGAATCGTTATGCTCTAAAATCGGAATTCTAATTAACGGAAAGTTCATGTGTTACGGATCTCCCCAGTTCTTGAAGGAGAAATATGGTGACGGATATAAGGTTTCATTCAAAACGGACGTTAACAGAAGGGAAGAAATTATCAGAGATATATAAGCTAGGTTTGTGAATGCACAATTGCTTTAGACATCCTTGGAAAATTAGCATGTTGCTTTTATTTTCCCTTACTTAGGATTCTCTCTGAATGAAACATTCGATTATTTTGAGAATTAATTGAGCACACAACGCCAGGTTATTACTGACTTCTAAATTATTCAGAGTTCTCTTGCTTCGATCTTCGTTCATTTCTCATAATTCCAAGAAAATAGAGAACTTCCAATTAATAAATGATTCAATGGGTTTATGGTGTTAGAATAAATGTTTTTTGTTATGTAATTTTTGCATTTTTTGATTCTATTGAACACAATTAATTATTTCTTATCATTTTAATTCATTTTACAAGAAAATAAACACATTTAATGTCAAATTACTCCCCCATTTTGTGTCTGCTTCAATCTAGTTTGTTTCTATTATTGTGAATTTTTTAATTTCTAAATAGCTTTTTTCAATAATTGAGGGAAACGTGAAGGATCTTTAAGGTTCTCAGATTCGCCATTTTCGATAATTTCACCAAAGTTGAAGAATTCTTTTGAATTATTTCTCTTGTTTTCTGCATTGTCGAGGCCATTTTATTGAATATCTGAGGTATTCTTATGATTATTATCAGTTTTTTACTAAATTTGAGGATTGATCTTTTATTAAAGAACCTTATTATTTACTAAACTTTCATTAATCTGCTTTTTATGTTTTTCATTTTCTTCTCGATTTATAATTACATCAGTCTCCTCAAGTGAATCAATATGTTTTCGTTTTTTCTCTCTTTCTGTCCTTTAGCATGGTGCATCCGGATGAGAACGAGCCTTATGTCCTCCAAGTTTTTATTTGGAGTCAAACGTTTTTGAACAGATTTAGCACTGAAACTTCTTGTTTCCTTCGATATATATTACAGAAGGAAACTTTTTACCTTTTCTCAGAATCTAACCTGGAATTTACAAAGTTTTCTCAGAAGTTTAGTTAAGGAGCTAACCAGTCTAAGGCTAAGGAGGGATGAGTAGTATGACTTAAGAAGATTTTGATTTTCTAGGACAAGGCGAAGGAGCTTTTATTTAAGGTTCAACATTTTCTAATTTATCACTGATCAATTAAGAAATTTCTTCTTATTCGATTTCCTGTCTAATTTAGGGCTATTTTTTTTAAGAAATGGGTTGATTTTGTGCAGGGGAAGCTGACTCAAATGAGTAATTTTTAAAGTTTCCATACAAATTCGACAATGGAGCATTTAATATTGGCTAATTGAATCTCTCCAGAGGAATAACTGGGGAGAAAGGTTAGGGAATCAGTGTATGGTTACAATGGAGGCATTTACATTCTCCACGTAATCCTCTGTGTGGCTAAGAATATGATTCGAGAAAGTTATGTTCAATTTTTTCATGAAGAGGTGACTAATAAAAATCAACTTTCTTCCTCCTCTTAGAACCATTCCTGCAGTTGTTTTGATTTGAATAATTACGTTAAACCTAACTATTACTACTGTTGTTGCTGCTGTTTCCATAACTATTCCTATTAATGCACTTGCTGAAACTACTAAACTATTTTCCAAGGATCTTCTTCTTCTCACTCATACCATATTAAAACTCAGACTTTTACAATTCTAATTTGAATTCTTGAGAGTACGGCACACAGGCACTTATTGAAATTCGTTTTCTCTCGGGACTGAATGCATTGGGACTCTACTTTATTAGATTATTAGAATCTTTTTTGATGCAGTTTGATTATTGCTGATTTCCGAGCAATTTAGTTTCATTCTTTTCTGGACATTCTTGTATCTGCTACTCTGAGATATTCTCTTTTGATCCAGTTTATGATTCAAATGATTCTTCTAATTTAACGTCATCAATTCCAAGATTGCCAATTTCTTCTTGTTCATTTTATCTGGTTATTTCTCTGTCTCCCATTTTAGGAGCTGGCTGCTCCTTCTCAGCATAATTAGGATCTACTTTCTTCATTAACTCGTTAATATCCTATTTTACAAGTGTAAAAAGAAAATAAGAAATTTCATTTAAATTATCTTAAAAATAAATTGGAGATTATTTTACTTGTTTTTTATTAGGAGTTTCTGAGAGAATATCTGCTTTCTGAAGTATCTTTTTGTAATCTCTCAAGATATTGTCATTTTTTTATAATTTAGTGCTTCTTAAGTTTTCTAAAATCTGTTTATTTTTGGGTTGTTTAACTAAATCAGCTTCCACTTGAATTGTATGCTTATCAGGAGTAGAAACAAAGGGTCGAGCAGGTTGAAAATCAGATTATCTTTTTTTATTTTTAGATTTTTTAAAAAAAGACATCTTAGGATTTTTAACCATTCCCTGATTAGCAATTCTAGCAGCTTAGAGTTACTAATAGTCTCTAAACGATCTGAGTTTATTTTCAGTAAATATCATGTGATTTAATGAGTTTCTAAGAACCTAGCACATAGATTCTATTTCAGTAGCTTTTTATTCTAAATCGAGTGATTCTCTCATAAAGTCTTAGAAAAGCAATCGATATTAATCTTGATTTAAAAGTAATTTGTTATAAAAATAAATAATAGTTCTTAAAATCGATTCAATTTAATAACCCAGATTGTGTTGATTTTTTGTTTAATGTATCAATAGATGTATCTTAATCAAAGATACAATAAGATTTTTCAAATATCTTAAAGGAATTAATTAAACCTCCTTTCCTCTTTTTCTCTCTCTATTCTCAATACCATTCCAGTAAAAAGAAACAATAATGGTTGTCTTCTTCAGAATACATCATCTACTGTGCTTTCAAATCATAATAATAATCTCTCATTTTTTCCAATAGAATGTACTCAAATTAAGAAATTTTCCAAATCTACAGTAATTATTTGCTGATGGTTTATTTTTGAAGCTTCGTAACAATTTAGCATAAAAAATACATATTGTTCGATACAAATATCCAAACATCAAGCATCCAATATGAGTGGCTCAAGGTTTAACTCAAGAACAGATATGGGATACTTCCATTCGAATGCCTTAACAACGTCAGGATGAAGTGTGCCTAGGTTCTATAAAAATACATCATTTTTGATAAATTTCAATTGTTATAACAAATAAAAAATTAAAGTCTTTTCTTACTCCGATCTTTTGGTCTCCATAGAAAATGTCGGCTTGTCTGTCAAGGAAGTAAGTTGGCTCTGAATGAATAAATAGACTTCATTGTTAAAATTTGGTAAAGAATAAAAGTAATTTTACCATTAGAGGGAACGAGGGTGTAGAACTTAGAAGAACCATGATTTTCGGCTCCTGCCTTAGGTACTTTAAGTTTCCTCATTAAATAATCGAGAAGGCCATGGATGACTTCAAGTTCTGAGGTATGATTCGTGTAGAGAGCGCATAATCTGCGTTCATTTCTGGTGTTTGTCTCAGTGGTGCTATCCTTAAGAACGACATCACCAACTTCAAATAAGCTGATTGGAATCTGTTTTAAAGGTAAACTCGAGGGTTAAAAAAATAAAATGAAGAACCATAAAAATACCTTGTTTTTCTTGTTAGTGGACAGCCATTTCAAGCATCCTGGAAGAAGAGTGGTTCTACCAACAGAAAACTCTTGAACATTTGGGTTGTCGATGATAACCATTTGCTCGTCTGCTACTTTATTCAGCTTAGTCGTTAGATCTTCCTTTGCGACAAGAACGAAGTTAAGACCTTCCTTGTAGCCAGCTGATGCAACTTCTTCTCTGATAAGATCGCACATCTTATTGAGGAGGAGCTGTTTTCCGACAGTTGGAGTTTTAGGAAGGGATAACTGAATATTGTTATAGCCAAAAGCAATGCACACATCTTCGATTATGTCACATTCTTGGATGATATCTAAGGACACAAATCATGTCAGGTTTTCAGATAAAAAAGAATAGAAAAGGGTTGTTTACCTCCTCTTGTGATTGGGACTTCGACTTCAATTTGTTTCTCTGAAATAGGTTTAGCTGTGAGGCACATTTTCTGTAAAAGATTGCAGGCTTGTTCAGCATTGACATTGATACTTCCAACACTGTTAATAGTGTCAAGATTTGCAATGAATTTGTTTGTTTTGAACTGAGGTGTAATGTCAGTTCTGTTATCTTGTTCATAGACAATCTCAATGTCTTCTACAACAAATGGTTCAGCACAATATTCGGAGAATGAAGCGACCAAACAATTGAGAGCCATCAAAGCACGTGTGTAATCAGTCTATTGAAACAAAATAGCATTTCAATTATTTTAATGAAATTTAATGAATTAGGATATTACAGCAGTCGATTCAATGAAAACATTTTTCGTTGTGAGTTTGATTTTAGAATGATCTCCATTGATGATAGGAGGAAGTGAGCAGACCACATTGTTTGCATCTGTAATCACAGGATAAACAGGAGAATCTCTGATGATTGGCAAGAAATCACGTAAATGTGAGTCTTTCTGAGAAAAAGTTAAAAAAATGTTAGCAATACATTTACTTTTTAAACTTAAAAACAAGAAAAAGAATACTTCATAGAATTCCATGAGTTTGTTGGCATCCATTTCTTCTGTTTTGTCAAGAGGAACGAATTTGATGTCAGCTGGACTTTTGGCATCATACACGAAGGGTCCTTAAATCGTATCAAGATCGTGAGTACCAATTGCTACAAGACGTCTTCTTCTGCACAGATTGTGATGCAATTTATCTTAGAAATCGATGAATGAGTCATATGCGAGCTAAGTGAAAGTCACATTGCGGAGAACGCATCCAACAATAAAAGGTCTAAGTAATTTGCCATTGAAAGTAGCTTGTGAAATATTCGTTTTCACAATAATTTTCTCTCTTTTCGCAGGAGAGCTGATGGAATATGTTGGTGTCTTGCGAGTTCCTAAAAACACTCCTAACGCAAGAGATAGAGTCTCTACTGATAGCAAATCAGGTCTATTTGCGCCAACTTCGAAAGCGTACTCTTTAACTTTCTCATCTTTCCCAGTTTTTTTGTTTTTCTTGGCGACTTCCTTTTCTTCAACTTCAATTCCAAAATCGAAGCACACTTGCTCAAGCTCCTTGAATGCTGCAAACAGAAAGATTAGTATAAGACTCCCTTAGTTCTATGTAATAATAAGTAATCATATTTTACATATTTTTTTGCCAAGGCGAGCAAAGAAATTGTCGATATTCACATTAACAGTAGGCATCTCTTTGGGTTTGGTTGCTGCAGATGGTAAGCTAAAGCAAGTAGGTGCTATAAGATTTAGGGTAAATTAAGAGTTTATCTTGGTTTTTATTATTATTCCTCGTTTTTTGTTAATTGATCAAAGGATTAATTTGATCTTGCAGTGGAGGAGTTTGCTTGAATCTAAACTCAAAAGAAAATGAGAGACAAATTAATTTCTTCAAAAGAAAAGATTCAGTAGTATTTCAATGTTTGCATTGTTTATTTGCTTTCTCTTATTTTTGAGATATGCTGCTATTGTGATTGCTTAACTATTATCAAAAAGATCAAGGAAATTTGTATTGGAAAAATGATTTTTAGTCTATTTTATTAATCTTGGGAGAGTTTATCGAAAAGCATGATTTCTGAATGGTAGGATAGTTAATAATAATAGTTCTTATTTGTTCTTGTGAGCATACAAAAACTTGGCGGGAAGGAAACTGCGATAGGAGAGGGGCGTTCAAGGGATTCATCAGAAACAACTGAAGGACTACAATAACTTCAAAGATTTCATATCAAAATACATGCAATTTAATTAATTATATGAATATCTGTGTGGGTGTCTGGGACGGTAGTTTATGAAAAAGGAGATACAGCCTTTCAAAAACTTGCAGTGTTTTGGTTCCGAAAAAGTAAAAAAAACAATTATTAGAAAACTTTGTGAAGGTAGAAATAAATAAGAAGAAGAAGAAGAAAACAAACACACAGGGGAAATAAATGGAGGAAGAGATAAAGGAAGACAAAGTTATCCATCAAGGAAAAGGAATTGCTCCCACTGTTGCAGATGATACTGATATTAGTGATGAAGAGGAAGATTAAGCAGTTGCAGGAAAGAAATCGACTAAATGGGGAGAAATTGTCCCACTTGATAGCACGAAGTTTAGTAGTTATGAGTGCGTGGAAAAGGATATATCCATCGGTAGATCAGCTGGAAATATGGTACTCATCGATGATAAGCGACTCAGTGGTAACCATTGTAGATTACTGCTCATAGACAACAAAGCGTACATTGAAGACACATCGTCAAATGGAACATATGTGTTCAACAAGAAGATAGGAAAAGGGTTGAAACATCAAGTAGAAAGTGGAGATATCGTGTATGTTCTGCATAAATCGAAAGTTGGAGCTGGAGATGTTATTGGATTCGTTGTGAAGCTGTCACTGGAAGATAAGGATAAGGAGCAAAAGCTAAAACGACAAGGGATATTGAACGCATAAAATAGTAAAGAACTCGAAGAAAAACTCAACTAGAGGCTGAAAGTTGATAAAGAATCTAGACAACAAGAGCTGCAGAAGCTGAAAGACGAACACGAAGCGGAGAAACTCAAAATACAAGAGGAACTCAAGAAATTCAAGTCATAAGATGATAAGATTCAAGAGGAAATCGAGTGTGTTATCTGCATGGATATAATCTTTTCTTGCGTGACACTCTAGCCATGTTTGCATAACCTATGTGCGGTGTGTTTCTATGACTGGAAACAAAAGAGCGATGAGTGTCCGAACTGCAGAGCGAAAGTAGCTGATTATGCGAAGAATCCAACTCTGAATAATTTAATTGCTACATTCTTGAATAAACATCCGGAGAAGAAGAATACCGAAGAATACTATAAAGATATGGAGGAAAAGGCGAAGTTATTGTGGAAAGGAGGGGTTGGCAATAGCAAGGAGGAGAAGAAGCAGCAACAGTAGCAACCACCGAAAAAGTAAGAACAACATCAAGCACCAATAGTTGCATTAGCTAGAGCTGCTATTTAGTAGTAGTAAGCTGCTGCTGCGGTTGCACCTCAAAAGCGTGCAGGAAGGAATAGCAAACCTAACAACAAGAATATCTGCCGTGAATGTAAAGATGCACGAGATGATGATGGTTTTTAATGCAGCGAGAACACTCCTCATGTGAATTGCAACGCCTGCAAGAAGCCATTCCCTGATCGAAGCGACGAATGCGATAACTAAAAATGTATCGTCTGCGATTTATTCTTCTGTAATCTGTACACCAAAACCTGCAAGCAAAAGAGGTTTCTCCTTGCTGGGAATTATCTCGAGAGAATCAGGGATTTCACACCTCCTGGATATATCCCACTGGGGTTCTTCAGGGGGAATCAAGTGGAAAGTAAGGTTTTCAGTTAGTATCTCACGATCAAGAAGATGTCCAGCTAGAATCTCTTTGAGGAGACCTTGAATAAGGAAATGAAAGCAGGGAAGTTTTTCTATGAGATTTCACCGAAATGGGATACAGCAGAGAAAAACACCAAGAGAATATAAATCAGAGATGTATCGACTGTTTGTAAGAACTGCTTTGTGAATAAACTATGGTTTCAAATCGTGGTTAACTATCGTATTAAGGTTGCTAAAGAGCTGCCATAACCTTATGATACCAGAGGTAAATGCTGGTATGGGATCAATTGCAGGACATAAACTTCTGAGCTACATGCGAAGAAGCTAGATCATGTATGCGAACAGACAAAGTTCTGAAGTTTGACATCCCTTTGATTATTAGATTTACTGCCCTTTAATAATCCTGCAATAAAGAGAAAAATGAACCCCAACAAAAAAGATTTTTGATGCAACGGGTTCAAAGTACCTTATGCAACCATGTCATTCATACTCCAGCTATCTTTTATTAAATTTATCACCATTTTCATGTTAGCCAAATCTGTTGGGGAAGAAGATGATGTATTTTCAATGTTTATTTTTTGTAGTGTAATATTGCTAGAGATTTCATAGAAACTCAAATAATTGGGTATTGTTTGTGTTTTATTTGCAAAGAAATCTCACTAACTGTTCTCTGCTCTCAGTGATCTTTTTCGGATAGAGTCTGTTTATTAGTTCAATTGAAAGGGGGGAAAATTATTTTAAGAATAAAGAGAAAAAAATACTTGTTTGTACTTTAATAATTCGACAAATGTTAGAATATATCTTAGCGCTCAAAAGTAACATCTGATTTATTATCTGTTTGTTGTAATCGATCTATCTCCCCCAAAGAATCAAACAAAATCAACCTAAAAAAATAAACAAACCAAAAGGGGATCTTAAATCTAAGAGCAGGCGAACTTCTAATCCTTTGTGTCTGGAAGATCCCATCAGATTGAAAACTCACAGGCACCCTAGTGTCTCCCTCTTTCCTAAGAGTAATGATGGAAAGGAATAAAAACAGTGAAAATGGCTCTGAATAGGGTGCTACCTAGAATTTAAGCCTATCTCAAGAAAAACAAAATTTCTATGAGAAATTTTTCTAAGATGAGAAATTGAAAAAGACGAGTATTGAAGGCTCAATCGTCAATGAAAGCCTAGGGAAACCATTTACTGTATGAACAAGCTAACAATTTCAAAAGCTGAATATGTTTCTATTTCATAGGTGTATGTCATAAAGGTTGAAACTGATCAGTTAAACTTCGAAATTTAGAAGCGATATTCACAATTTCAGACACTTAAAACACAGGTAAGAACATAAATTAGACGTCTTTATCTTGAAAATACTAAGCAAGACAGGAAATTATCTGAATTTTAGGTAGATGGAAAGGTAAGTAAATCCATTCTGAGTGAATTTCCTCCAAAGAAATTTTTCGGAAACCAAGAACCAGAACACATTGAAGCAAGGAGAATAGCATTAGATGGTAGAGAGAGAGAAATTTTTGAGTGATGTTGCTGATAATTCATTGGTTTTATGTATTTCATAAGGCTTTCTAACAAACTTGGTAGAGTTTCAGCATGGCACAATGCTTGTAGAATTGTATGAATTCTTAGAGATTTTCAGTAAGATTCAGGGAGGGATGATGGTACTAAAAAGAGTATTACTAACTATTTTACTTGAGATAGATACGTTTCAAACAAATCAAATCTAGTTGAGCAGTTCTTCTTTTATGAATCGATCTCAGCAATCACAAATGAAGAGCATTAACTAATAGACAGTCATTACTGACGCAGATATGCTTGAGATCAATGATATGCTCGTTCTACTGAACAAAAACAGTGACGAACAGATCTAGAATTATCGATAAATTGAAGAGAGATATGGGAAATAAAAACCTAAACTTGGTCTCAAACCTGTTAAGCTCCTTCTGCATGTAAAATAATCCATAATGAGATTCAACAAATAGTTGATTTTATTATTATTAAAAGGGTAATGACATCTACAAAGGTCTCATCAGCGTTGCGGGATAGCAAACAAATGAAGATCTGCAAACGAAGAATAACCACATGCAGTGCTCTGCTGGGTTACAACTTCTAACAAAGCTGCTAGACTTTGAATTTAATAGAGATGCAGATATTTACATTCAAGTCTTCGCCAAAGAGACAGCCTTACAACTTTACAAAGAGCTTAGGCTTGGTATGATAAAATGAAGATATTTATTATTTTTAACTACAAAAATTGATCAACCAATATGTTAATTTGTTGTTTTTATTTCAAATAAGACAAACACATTTTGGTGACTCCAGCGAATAATTGCAGACAATATGCATTTATGCTGCTGAAGAAGTATGCTGATAAGAACATGGACAAGCAGCATGCCGACAAGAACATTGATGCAATGATGATGGAGTACTTTGAACTTTCAAAAACTTCTCTAGAAGAATACAAGAAATGGATTTAGTAGAAACAAAAAGACACAACGAATTAATATATTATGCGCTCTTAGCAGCAAGAATTGTCTGAAGAGAAGGACAAAAGCATCATGTCAGAGTCACTTTCTAACATCGACGATTAGATAGATTAGTTGATACATACAAAAGACTGGGTGACTGTTAAGATCGACCGTACTGTGTTCAAAATCAAGACCTCATCTTGGTAAGAAAAGAAAAAACTACAAAAATGTGAATGTCAAGTTGTGAAATATGTTTTTATTGTCGTCCAGCGGCAGCAGACTCTTTAAGATAACAGCTTATTTTCCAACAGAAAAGGAAAATCTCGTCGATTTCTTTCTTTAGAATCTCCACATTTGGGATAACAGAGTAAAGAGTGCTTTATTTTTTCATGAAACCATCCATCCATTCAACTTACTTATTTTGTATGTATTTTTTTGAAGTGCCTTTCATACAAAGAATTGACAGTAGAAGATGTTAATGACTAAGAGTCTCTTCCGATATTCTCTGAGCAATATGAATCAAGAAGCAAGCAAATTCTTTATTTGTATAGATTCGAGTAAATTAGTTCTGGTTTGAATATCAAAATGTGCAAGCGCAGCATCGACAAGAAGCTAGTTAAGAGAAATGTGCTTCAAAACGATAATATTGGTAAGAAAATAAGATAATTGTTCAGATAATAAGTAGGTATATTTGGAATTTACTTTGCTTTTTGAATCTTTCTTGTTTTTCTAGCTGATTGGATGCAATACTTTTTATTTAAAAACTACTCCAACCCGAAACATCCCGAAGTCAAATGCAAAGTTGTTCAGGTAATAGAACACCACAACGATCATTTCTTCTTAAGCGAAATGACAGGCGACAAGGATGATACCATCAAAAGCCTCATTAAGTTGCAAAATCATGTCAAATCTAAATATGCTAACATTAAACCTACAAACGAAGTTCTTAAAAAATGATTTTGATATCCTGATTTACGAACTAACCCAATTTCTCTCTCATTTAATTTGCAGTCTCAACATACAATTACCTCCTTAAACCCTTTGAATATCTCTGTTCTTGAAGATATCCATCCAATCGAGTATTTTTCATATCTGCTTTCTTTATGTACATATTTTAGATTTAATATCAGTTTATCATACTACTTGCATCAAACTTCTTCCCTTTTAACCTCATTTAATAATTCCAAATGTTATTGCAAGCTCATTATTTCACTAACTAAAGTGTCTGTTTTTCAAATTGTTTAATCCAAGGTGTATGCTTGATAAAGGAAACATAAAATGAGCAGCAAATGAAGAATCTGTGAATGATTGAAGTAAATCATCGAAACTAAAACAAAATGCCAGCATAATTTGTTTTCCGAATTCATTCCAAGAGACCATCGGTAGCTCCACTCTTGAGTTTCTGCTGAATGAAAATATTTCGGAGTCCTTTGGCATCATGATAGATTGCAGTCTTAGTTGGGCACTCCAAGAAAAACCAAACGAGCTGAAGAAAAAAAAAAGCAAAAGTTTAAAGTCAATTTAGATTTATTTTAACTTTGATTTTAAACAACAATTTGAGAAAAAAGAAATTTAAAAATACGTATTCAGGTTTGCAAGTCATCTTAGTCACGTTGTCGGCAACAGATTTTTCCTTGAGACAATTAAGGAGATTGTTTTCTAAGTATTCACACTCGAGCCTGTTTAAAGAAAGAATCAAAATGATATATTTTTTAAAAAGAAAACAAAAAGAAAAGACACATTTTCTCAAACAATATTGACTCCTTGGCTATTTATTCTTAAAAAGTGTTTATTTTATGCATTCCCTGGTCATAAAAGAAAATTGTACTTAAAATAATTTCCAAATCAATAGAAATTCAAAGATCACTGCAAATAAAATGGGTAAATCGATTTAGATCTGTAGTGCTATTTGACAAGTATGGCTTTGTCAAAAACACCAGCAAAGACTTAAGTAATAAATGAAAAATATTGTACTTGTCATCGCTTGGTCCTCTATATTTAACTTCCATCTTGTTGTGAGCTAGTTTTCAATTAGCGAATATCTGTGGATCTGTTTATTATTCTTTTCTTGCGATAAATCTTTATTAAATTGTGTTGCCTCGTTTCTCTCCTTAATTTAATTTGCTTTTCTTCTGTTTTTCTCTTCTGTCTTTGCAAGCTATTGAGAGGGGAACAACAAAGAAAGGGGGGAGATTGGATTGGGAAATAAACTAAAGAATAAGATATATATTTTTACATATTTTCTGAGTTTTTATAGACTCCAAGGGATATATTGTCTTGAAAAGACAATAAAAACAAAATAGGACATGCCATTAAAATATTGTGTTGGTTTGATAAGCTTGGAAGATGGGATTAGTAGAATTAAAGGGAGTTAATGGCATGCAAAAATTAGGA
>Ga0302271_10002449_pt1 | contig 16714 bp, 9 predicted proteins | sample III_Bog_N1_1_FD_198767 | JGI IMG/M metagenome (GOLD analysis project Ga0302271, IMG submission 198767) | Peat permafrost microbial communities from Stordalen Mire near Abisko, Sweden - III_Bog_N1_1 | ecosystem: Environmental > Terrestrial > Soil > Wetlands > Peat | place: Sweden: Abisko...
TAATTTTAAGATTTTCATGAAATTCATCTTTTAAACATTAATGAATTGCACTTTTTAGCTCTTTCAGAAGTAATTCAAATATCTGAGAATACCATAATAATCTTTGAAAGATAAAATACCAATGAAACCTTTCAATCAACTATCTTTAAAAACAGATAATCAAGCCTAATTCCAAAATCCCCGCAATGAAAGATATGCTCATTAATCATTGTCAACCTCAAAAAAGAAACCCTCAATAATCGAATTTCCACAATTCATGCTTAATGAAGCTAGTTATTTTTATTTGGTATTAGAAATCAAAATTTAATTGATTATGGATGAGTAATCAATCACTCTTATTATTTAAATTAATATTTTACTAAATTCTCTTTGTAAACAAAGATATTTTCAGATGCACATAGTTTCTGTATATAAAGGACTTAATTGCATTTTTTCCAAAAAGTTTAAAAACAATAATGCTTTCTTTTCTGCAAAATAATAATGGATTTCAGCTGAATTATCACCATCTGTTAAGTAAATTCAAAAAAAAGTTGATGAGAAGAAGATAATGAGTCAGTATTTTAGTAACTGTGTATTAAACTAATAATTTTTATTGCAATATTTTCAACTTTGAAATTGATCTTTTGGTTAGTTTCTTTCAAATTACAAAGGACAAAGGTAAACAGATGGACAGCGGATAAGAATATCAAAGTGACAGTTTAATAAGAGCAACATATTTTTTTTTATTCGATTTTATTATCTTCTAAAAAAATACATTATTATTATTTTCTTTTTGTAAATAATATCGAATAATAATTAACTAATAGCTTTTCATTATCTCCTAATATCTGTATCAGATAGTTTAAATATTTTATGAATAAAATTTATCTATGTAAATTATATTTTTAGAGTCTTGAAATTATTTGTTTTCTACATTTTTTTATTTTGAGAAGTTGTTCAAAAGAAAATAAGGGGCTAATAAACACACATATTACTTTGTTGTTAAAATGTTTAAAATTGTGATAATAATAGTAATAATAATAGTTATAAATAAGATGTTAAATTGGAATCTTCTTTAAAAGGTTGAGTGTTCTTTCTATGTTTAAAAATTTGTTGGAAACCTGAAAAAAAACTTTCAAAAATCTCATTCTCAAGGCTTGAAAATTCCAAAAAAACTGCCAAAACTTTCAATTTTAAGTCAAAGCAAAATTGAAAAAATGGTCCCTATTAGACCCTATTAGAATCCTTCTAGAAAATACCCTCTCTTGGACACATAAATAGTTGAGAACAACAATGATTCTTGAAAAAAAATGGAGAATAAGCCTAAAATAAGCTTCTTGGGGAATAAAAAGAATAAAGAAACTGATGGAGGCTGATATGGATACTCCAAAAAGCCTCGTGAAAGTGATATTTTTAAAAGAATTATAATATCCGAAGTGTGGGAGATTCCGTCTTTAAATATGGGAAGGTTTAGCGTTAATTGTTAATAATAATTATTTTAAAATAACAAGACTCTAAAAATCTTTAAAATTTGGAAGTTAAAAAAATAAGCACAACACATACACACAACATAATCATAGTAATAACACATAAAAAAAGACACCTCTGAATTTATAACAGTTGAAGGATGTAAATACGTTAAAGAACTTATTAAAAGTATATTCTAAGGTGATCGAAGATGGGATTCGAACAATAAAATGGGAAGATGAAATAGCAGTCCTCAAAGGTAAGGAAAGCCTCATGGCTAGACTCCAAAGTATGACTTTAAAAGTCTTCTCAAGAATTGGAGTCGATACTTCTTCAAAGGTACACATAATTTACAAACTCTGTTAAAAAAGTTAAAAAATAATCATCAAAGACATATAAAAATTATTTTATAAAATTATTAATCTCTTTTGAGAATAAAACAATACTCTTTTAATCCCTAAAAAATCATATTTTCTTATTTGAAAATAGCAATAACTGTAGAATCAACACTCAGACAGCAGCACAAAGACTGAGACACTTCCAAACAACATTAATGTAACACCTCCCAAAACTGACTTGTAAGATAACTTCAAAGGAAATAATAACAACAATAAAGCTCCCTCGGATGCACAGTCAGCTTTGAAATAAGAATATCGTTCTTCAAATAATGACAATAACAACTAGAATAATAAAGATGGTTATCCCCAACGAAATCAGTAGCCCTCAAGAAGCGATAAACCACCCTCCAATGATTCCTAAGTAAAATATTTGAATCAGTTGTTTTGACTATTTTTTATGAAAAAATAATTAATAGTTGTAATTTTTTTTTAACTTATTTTATCTTTCAATTTTACACATTTTTTTGGTAAATTTTGTGAGGAGATAATAGGTTTGTTATTTTTTTTCCCTTCTCTTATTAAAAAATTAATGATAAAAAACGATGTTAAATTCACTAAATCAAGTCATTTTTAAGACTAACCTACATACTCATTCTTTTCTGAAAAATCATTCTTTTTTTTATTAAATGTTGAATAAATAATATTACTTTCATTTCTTGAATTGGTTTAAAAAAAGGAAGATGAATATGTTGGAGATTCTGCTTCTGAGTAATCAAGCAGTGATGAAGAAGGATACAAAGAAGGCTCAAGACATCGAAAACATCATCGAAGCCATCATGGCAGTGGAAACAGACAATATAAATATCAATAAAAAAGTTCTTCGTATTTAGATAAGCCTCGTCGAGGTGGTTTGGGAATTCCTGGCTTATCTCAATCTGCAAGTATTAACAGTTATCCGATGGATGAGAAACGCCGGATCTTAGAGTTTTACAACGAACACTATGACCCTGCAAAAAGGAACAAAATTGAGTTAGTCGAGTAGATGGTGATAGAATTTGGTTATTCCAAATCGAGTCTATATTATTTAGTCACAAATTAGAAAATGTTTGAGGCAGTGCAGAAGCAGATTGAAATGTCAGCCAGAGGGTGCTCATTCCCATAGTCTTATTCATACTCCTCAAATAATATCCCCATTTATTCTCCAAATACACCCATTTCATCATATTCATAACCGAAATATCCACTAGAGAATCGTGGAGATAACAGAGATTATTCCAGAGAATATAGAGACAGCAATAATAAAAGAGATAATAGAGATAAAAGAGATGATAGATAAAGAAATAGTAATAATGATAGAGACAGATACAGAAGTCCACCTGATAATAATAACAGCAGTAGAAAAAATTAACGATATTCTAACTCAAACAATAACAATAGTAACACGAATAATAGTAGTAGTAGTAGTAGAAACATTAACAATCCTTATAGTTACCCAGATACATACAAAGAAGAATCTTCATCTTAAAAATAATAATAAAATAAAACCAACAACAACAATAATATTTCTTCATCAGCTGATTCCACTACAATTCCTCGAAATAATCAAAATATTCCTAATTAAACTGAAAATTCCAACAACAATTCTTCTAATACTAAGCCTATCTAAAAGACTGAAGATAACAACAAACAAAGAGATAGTGCATCCCTTCCCTTGAATACCTCAGATCTGTAGAACTAAAAGCCTGCAACACCAGCTATTTTATCATGATCTACAATACATTCAAATAGCAATTTGCTCTGGATTTTCTAGTTTAAAATCATCCACTATTTTTATCTTCTTTTTTCTCAACCCACGCAGGAGCAGTATTTATGTATTTGCGTGTGCTTTCTTATTGTTTTGCTGAACTTATTTCATTATTAAAAATGATTAAAAGTATTCAGAGAAATATCCACATAATAAAAACACTAATCTTTCTTTATTTTGAGAGAGGGTTAACAAGAACTACAAGAATAGGTAATAACAAGGCTTGATCATGAATAAATGTTTTGATTTGGAGTGAAAAAAGAGGAAAAAAATCTAAATAACTCAATTAGTTGTATTGGATCGCTTTGATAAATACCAGTTTGTATATTTAATTAAAATCTGCAAAGAAACAAGATCACAAGCTGCTTTTTTAAATTTGGAATCTTTTCAAGTCTAACTCAAAAATAACATGACGCTATCTCCAACAACAGAATCAATCAATGCTGAAATCCCTTCTGAAACCAATAACTTTCAGCAGCTACACAGCAACGAACAGTCGGTCTAGGAATTACAGCAAGAAACACAAAAACTAGAAGTTAATCCACAGATTCTTCAAACCAATGATTCATCGACGGAAAACAAATCACCTTCATAGCAAGAATAAAGCTTAGTTTATTAGATAACTGAGCCTTCAACTTCTCTCTAAGAACCTCCTCCTTCTTTTCAGCCTACCTCTAACCAGCCTATTCAAACATTCTAATAATAATCTTCTACTCCTTCAACTTAATCTCTTTAGCCTGCGAATATATTCTCTTAATCCTCATCGTTATTCTCCAAAACTACAACACCCCCTCCTATTCCTAAACCTCCTGCAGCAGTTAAGAAAGAAATCTTCAAGCTCATAATTCCAGATGTGCTAAAAGAGAATTTCGACAAAGAAGGGGAAAACAAATGGCGAATGGCTAACTCAGACATAACAGACTATTTCAACTATGGATTTTGCGAAGCTAGTTTTAAAGAATACACAAACAAAGTCCGAACATGGCGAGGATCATTCCCTATGGATGAAAACTATCAGCTAAACAAGTACAATCTCGATAAGCTGAACGATCATATTCCGATGGATTATGGTGGTTGCAGCAATCCAAACGACGAAGGATTGCTGGAGACCCCATAGGACTACAATCCATTTATCAAGGAATAATTCATCAACTCTGCGATTGAATATCTCATCGATTCATTTGACATGATGCGATAAAAGACAGACGTCATGGAGATCATTTCGAATAAAAATGTCTTAAGCAAATACGTCTAAAAGCATGATGAGAATATCATGGAAAACAGGTAAATTTAAGAAATGGAAAAAGAGTAGCAGCAGAAGTTTTTTGATCCACTTGGTTCGTATTCTTTCTCGAAAAACTACGCGGAATACATAAATCAGAGGCCAAAAGCGATTGATTTTATTGCGCTACAGCACTAAATCATGCATAACATTGAAGTAAAAAATCAGATTATTCAACCATCTGATCGTGGAAACAAAGCTAATTAATTCCAAGGATAAAACCCAGAAAAGAATAAACTTCAACTTTAGCAATTAAACAAAATAGGCAATAATAGCAATCTACCTAGCGAAGCACCTAAGCCACAGATGCTGCTGAATGCAATCCCAAACAATATGATGTTTGGTTAGAGAAGTGGAGGGATGCTGCCACTGCAAATGTAACTTTTTTAATAAATGCAATAGCAGCAATATTTAGCATAGATGTTCAAGACACAGATGGGGATGAACTAGTAACCATATTATTAGTAATTCAATAGAAACAATAACAATTACACTGGAAATAACATCCCTGGGATGTTTTAAGCATACGGGAAAAGTTCCATGAATAATAATAACTTCTACAATATTAACAATGGCTCTTAATAGCAAACATACTAAGATAACAGGGAAAGTTAAAATAAAGGGCTACAAAGTGGGAATCCTCCATAAAATATCCTTCATTAATCTTCGAGAATTGGCAGTAATAAATAATAATACAACAATACTCAACAAAAAAATTACCAATAATAATCAGTAGTAGTTGAAGAAGAAACGGAATATTCCAAAACCAAAAATCCAGAAAAAAATAAAGAAATCCCCAAAAATAACAACAAGTATAAAACAAAATATGATGAAGATCGAGAGCGATCTAGAAAACATCAGCGAACTGATTCTTCAAGTCGCTCTAGTCTAAGTTCTAGAGAAGCTTCCTAATCAAGTTCGGGAAGGAAACAAAAAAGAAAATCTAAAGACAATTATAAGACTGATAAAAGAGTAAAAGATGATTCTTATGAAAGAAAATAATTGAACAAAGAATCAAGAAAATATCCAAAATCATAAAAAGATGAGGACAAATATTCCAAAGAATAAAAGAATTCCAATTATGCAGTGAAAAATAAAGAATTTGGAGAAAATGAGAAACAAAAAGAGTATCATCGAAGAGATAGTTTCGATAAAAGAGACAACAGAGATAATAAGGAAATAAAGAGAAACTAAAAAGGATAAGAGAATGAAAGAGAGAAAAGTGACTCTAGAATGAGAATCCAAGAGAAAGAAAGTAGAACACATAAAGATAGGGAAGATAGGTATAAGGATAAATTATACTCTTCTAAACGAACAAATGAAGAAATTGAAAGTAAAAGTAGTATCAGTAGGACATAACCAAGCGTGTAGAAGCTCCCATAAAGTAGTTTATCGATAAATTCTAATGCTAAAACATCAGCTGGTGGAAATGGAGGAATTAGCATTCTCTAAAGAATTCAAAAGAAATCAGAAACAATCCCTACTCCTCCTCCTTAAATCAACGCAGTCACACCCAAATCAAGCAATTCAACTATTACAAAGCTTGTAATAAAGACCACAGAAAACAAATAAGATTAATCCAAATCATATTCAAAAGTAAGTTCAAAAGAAATCCCAAGAGAACGAGAACGAGAACGAAGCACTAGAAAAAGTAGATCTCCTAGTCAATCTCGCCATCGCCATCACCATCATTCCCACAAGGATAGATCTTCTTTACCTCAAAAACGAAGCAAATCACCTTAAAAACAGCATGTGAATAAAAAAACTAGAAAAGATTCACTTTCAAGCAGTCCATCAAAATCTACTAGCAATCTTCGGGATCCTCCCACTAAAATACCAGAAAGTAGATTTCCTTAATAATCAAATATTGGAAACTAAGCAAAATAAGAGTCACTTTAATAAAAAAAATAGGATGATAATTTAACAATCAAAAGGGAAAATAGTGGATCTTCAAATAGAGGTACTTCTTCGGATGATCGCAAGCATGAAACTCATCCAAAATTCTTCTCTTAGTACTTTAATGCACTAAAAAAGAGTGAAGAAGACATTTCAAATCACAGTAGAAAATCTTCATCGCTTTCTGATTCATTAGAGAGATCTTATTCCCCACCAAAGTAGGCGAAGAGAAATAAAAAAGATTGAAAATGAGAGGGATACACAATGGAGAATATCCTTGGAGTATTTTTGGTTTGAAGGAGTAAAAATGTTGATTTTGTCAAACAAAAACTAAAAATATTTTTCCTTATTCTGCATATGGACTATTTTAACCCTCTTTGTCTTGAAAACTACATAGATCTTTCAAAAATTTTATTAAAATTTATTTTGTATTGTGAGGGGAGAATTAGACTGAATTTTTACTAGTTTTTTGTTGTTTTTTTGTTACTCGACCCAGGAAATCTCTTTACAACATAATTAAATATTACTTTCTTGTTCAAAATCAAGAGAAACCTTCTTTGATTAATTAAATTAAAACATTACAGCTTCGAATCAAGGAAATACGATACCTGCATAATCAATTAATATCATCACATGTCGTATTTATTAGTTACCTTCATTAATAATCACTTAAATTTTAGATTTTACCTAGTCCAATAATTTTTTATTAATTGTTAAGATATTTTTTTTTAGTTTTCAAGAAACAAAAAACAAACAAAAACACCCTCCTTCTTCTACTTTTTCGTTAAGTGGATATTTCTAAAACAAAATGAATCGTTTGTAATCTCTTTCTGCTTAGGTCCTTGCAGTATCTCCTAAGATCCTTTCTACTTTTGGAGAAAAAGGTCAGCTCCTTATTCAATTTAACAACCCTGCTGTCCTGAATGCAATCGACACATCAATGTACAATTAAATGGCGGCTATTGCATAAGATCCAACAAATAAGGTGCTTATTGTACGAGGTGTGGGTAAAAAAGCATTTAGCTGTGGAGGAGACGTAAAAGGGCTTTACAGATACATTGCAGAGAAAGATGATCAAGCTCTTTAGAAGTACTTTGACGCAGAATTCTAAATGGATCTTTCGTTCTATTACATGAGCTAGCAAAGTTCAACTTTGCACATAGCTCTATTTAACGGGATCTCAATAGGAGGAGCATTACCGATTAATCTGTTTGCTAAAATCAGAGTCTGCACAGAAAATACAGCATTTTCCATACCAGGTGAGTGACTTTCATTGATTGATTGAACATTTTTCGAAAAGCAAATCACTTTTTTTTAAATTTTATGCAAAACAGTTTGCAAGATATTTTATTATTTGAAAAACAGAATGCAAGAATGGACTAACAGTTCCTGGGCTTAAGTTCTTTGCTGATATGAAGGACAACCTTGGTGTATACTTAGCAATGACTGGTGATTTTGTTAAAGGTGAAGATTGTCTTCGATTTGGTTTAGTAGAGTATTTTGTTGAAGATCGCTTTTTGGAAGCTTTGTAGAATGAGTTACTAACGTTAGCTGATGAAGAATCATGTAGAAATGCTATTAAGAAATACTCTAAACAAATCGATTCTGATTTAGGCAAAAAGCGTGATTACATTAAGAGATTATTTTAACTCAGCACATTTAAATAATTCTGGTAAAAAATCAATTATGAAGCAGAGAATTCTACTGATAAAGATCTTAGAGAATTTGCTAAATATTCTCTTGCCTAAATGAATGCAAGCAGTAAAATTGCTCTCCGAGTGAATTATGAGTTGCTGCTAAGTTGTAAAAAAGAATGGCCATCTCTAGAAGCTTTAATCCTAGACTAAGTTAAGGCATAGTTCAATATTACTTAGCTCTCTAAAGATTGCCTTGAAGGGCTCAAAAAAGCAGTCATTTCTAAAAACTACATTCCAAAATGGGAACATGATTCTCCACTTGCAGTGTCTGATAAAGAAATAGATTAAATCTTGAATTATTAAGATAACAGGATCAAATAATCAGAAGTAGCATTAAAGATAGTCAAATAATAAATGGAACTGAAGAAATAGCTATCAGAGAGCAACAACACAGCTATCTAAGTTGAATTGCCAATTAACTGAAAAATACAAATATTTTTTTCTTTCATTTTTCAACAATTTTATGTAAAAGTGGAATTATTCATAAAACAGTATGGCAAGCTTAGAAGAAAGCCTTTACCCATTTTGGCTTACAATACAAAAACAATCATTAAAAGAGGCAATTTTTTTAACTTTCTGTTAGATTTTTGAAGCAGTGAGATACTGAGTTATCATATCTAAGATATTTTTTAAATAATAAAAAGTGATCAAATGAATCAAGGCCCAGAATTTTCTCCTTGAAAAAAGAAAAAAATATTAAGTTTACAGATATCCACCACCCACCTTTAATAACTACTCATAGTTATCTTGTTTATTTGAACAAAATCAAATTTTGAGTTGAAAATTTTTCTTACTTATTATCCCAAAATAATCACCATAGATTTTCACCTTTTTTCTTGGGTAAAAGAAGAAAAGCAAATCCAAATTTCAAATATGTATTTTTAGATTGTTAGGCTGATACTAAATGATTAGTCATTTAGGTTAATAATATTTTAAGGTTTTGAATACGTTTTGTTATGAATTTAATTTAATGAAAAAGGCAAGAAAAATCTAAATTGAGTGCAAAAACCATTTTTCTCTAAATAAGAACAATCAATCTTACTTAAAAACTTGATTTAAAGCATTAGTTCTCTAATAATAAAGAAGATTTTTGTGATTATAGACCCTTCCTTTATTTGTCTTAGGCTTTATTATTAACTATTTCCATACAAAACCACAAAAAGCATCCAAATAAAAGAAAATCAAAGAGAAATTAATTCTTTGGAATATTAATTTGCCTGCTTCGCGTTAGAAAAAGGGTTTCTTTTCGCTTTAGAAAATATGAAAAAAACAAGAAACATTCATTTAATTTGATAATAAGAATCACAATTAAATCGATAAGTTTACTGGGTTATTTTTCTTAAAAAAAGATTAACTATGCTGCTAAAAGATAGCGAGATTTGATTGATTCCTTTGTAAGTCAATCAGTCTGTCGGTGGGAATTAAAAGTAAAAGCCAAGGGAAACATTCAATAAAGATTCTCGAAAAAACTGAGAAGAAGCAATCAGTGAAAAATACAAAAGAGAATATGAGCTTGGGGAGGTAGATCTTTCAGCGAATACTCCAAAGCTTCTCTGAAGTCAGCACCTCTATCTTCGAGAAGGCAAAGAGGCCCAAGATAATTGGAGTGTGTCTAGTTTTAATACGCTTCTTTCTCTTGTTTTAATGTCACTTTTCAACTCAATACACGGAGGAACCAATCTTAGGGAATCGCTTATCTCTTTCGTTTCTGTTTCTCTTTAAGAAGTTCCAAGATGGGTAGTATCAACGAGGCTAAGAGATTGCACTCTATTTTTTTCTAGCGCTAAATGCATCTATGGTATTTTATTTTCTGCTTAGAATGATTCTAAAAATAGTAAATAGTAAGTTTCATTCCAAGAGTTCTTTTTTTGCCTTGAATTTGATGTTTTAAGTGTACAACTATGCCTTTAGTATGCCATCTTTCTTTTTATGTCTTGGATCGAATCAATACCTAGAATCCATCAAGATAATAAATCTCCTTTTGACAATCTTCAATTGTAAGAAAAAACAAACGCAAATTATTTGCATTTATTAACACAATTCTTCATTGTTTTGTCTTTCCCTATTTTTTCAATTTGTTAGCACAGCAAATTGTTAGTTTATTTCCTTTTTTTCTTACTCGTTTTTTTCCCTCAAATTGGTTATTTAATTAGGATTTTTCACGTCAATTACTCAAATTAACAATACAATCGTCTAAACAACCTTTTTTTCTTTTGTATTAGGTTTTTTTACTGCATACGGAGACAATAACTATCGATTCAAAGCAATCGATGCAAACTAAAAGAGAAAGAGCAGAATAATACTCTTAGATTATTTCGCTGATTATTCTGTAGTGCTCTTCTATTTCTATTGCTCGTCTCTTACAGTCCTTTATCTCTTTTTAGGAATCATATTTTCGATAAAATTTGTATTTTATCTTTGGAGATTCCCTTACTTCAATGATACCATTCTAACAATCACTCTGTCATCGACATTTTTCTGTTTCCTAACTTCTGTTATTCTTTTGTTTGCTTCCAACTAAAGTTTAGGAGTCAACTCAAGTGATGCCATCTTGGCTATATTACTCTCGATTTCCCTGTCAATTGTGATTGGTATTAGTGCTCTCCGTCTTCGCATTGCTTACATTGTCAAAAAATGCTACAACTACACACTGAATTTTGAAAATACAATCTAATTTAAATAGGATTAATCTAAAAATATTGACGAATTGATTATCGACGTGTATTGCAGACATATCATAAGTAAATCAGAGCTCTTTTTCAGGGAATATTCTCTTTCTCCGTTCTCTATTTTTTTTGAGCAAATCATAGTAAACCACATGGAGCGCTGCAACTAAGATGCGTGCTTCTGCAAGAAGAAAAATAACCAAGGATCTGTAAGAATAATAAAACTCTAAAACTCTCATAAATTTGAGGGGATAACGTTTGGGTTATTTTAGCAAAATAATTTCCATATTATTGATTTGTATTTTTTCACTTTTCAAAACTAGAGTAATGAAGTACCAGAAACGATGATCGAAAGAGAACTCTTTTTAAGCTCCTCATAGCGGAAACAATTTCTCGATGAATACATCCAAAACTGCTATCTCAGTGTGCTCAATCAATCCTCCTCTCTGAGCGATTCCGTGGATTTATATTTCACGTATTTGTTCTTCCTCAGCGAGATCACACAGAAATACAACCTTTTATTTCTTGAAATGTAACTTTTCCAAGAAAAACTCAAAAACCATTAGCAGCTAACATTCCTTTAAAGTCGCTTGAATGTCTTTGCTGGGATAATCCATGTTGATTACTGCAATATTGCAAGTACGCAAAAAAGATTCAAGCATAACGAATCCAATAATAGCATATTAGCAATCATTTAATACGATTAAGAGCTTGCTGCTTTGGAAGATCTTTTCAAATTGTGCGTTCAGTAAAAACTTAAAATTCTTCATTTAATCTCCTAACCTCAATTCGCATTGAAATCCCTCTCGTAAGATCTCAAGATGTTATTTAATTATCGAAGTTAACTACGCATAACGTTCATGAAAATCTTGCGATTCTGCTGTTACAGTTCATATTTATTCGCATTATGTGAAGCATTCGAGTATTCCTTAAAATCAAACTCAAAACTAATAAAATTAGCCAAATAAGTTAAAAGTCTTTCCCCTTATGCTTCACGAATACCTTTATACTCTGAAGACACCTGTGTCGCTTTTCTGTCCTTGTAAAAAAAATCCATGGGAGACATCCTGCAAGTTTCCCACAATTTTCATGAAATCATTGGAGCCAACTCGAATGCAGAGTGCATTGGGAAGAATGTCGACATCTTAATGCCGAATGAAATTGCTAAATAGCATAAACAACTCTTACAGCAATTCTTCCAGCAAGCAGAGTTGAGTCTAGAAGTTTTTTCGAAACCATATATGATCGGTGTCGATTAGCAAGGCTGGGCGACAACGTACACGGTCATTTACTAAGTTTCATTTATGGATAACATGGCAAACATTGGGCTAGCTTGTCATATCGGTAGACCTAGCGATAATAGATAACATTTTATTGTGAATTGTTCTCAGCAGCTGAATGTGTTTGCACTCAGTGAAGAATTGTTTGCAAAGTATTTCAAAGGCACATATTTAAGGAGTGAGATTAAATAAATTAGTCTTGTATAATGGATACCCTTGATGAGTTCTTGGGAGAGTATTCTTGCTGAAGCAACTGCTGCGTATCAAAATAATACAAATATGCTAATATATGGATAAAAAATTGAAGATAACATACATTCTTTATCGTGCATTAAGAATAGAGTAGAATGCACTTTAGAAACGATATTTATTAAGCCGTAGAAGCATCTTCTGCAGTTTTAACTCAACTAATAGACAATCTATGAAGATCTCATGGAAATGTAGCTTTATGCTGTTGTGATCAATCTCTCATTTGTTGATAATCCGCACTTAAAATTTATTAGTGTTTCGATTTCTGAGATCGAACTCTTGGACAACAAGAGTATCAAACAAGAATTCATTAATAATTTCAATTAGCAGATCTAGAAATATGCTATTTTAGAAGGTAAACAGAATTAAGAAGAGCCCTAAAACGAAGGTCTATCGATTAATTAACAGCCACTTGAGAACTTCCAGTTGAAGGTATTTAAAAAATATTAAAATATCATTATGTTGATTTGATTCACGGATCTCATTTTGAACTTTCAAACTAACACAAATCCCATTCTTAGAAAAGGTAAACTAGTCATTATCGTGATAGCCTGTTTGGGGAGATCGAAGAAGAGAGTGAATTAAGTCCTGAGCAGCCATACAATAGTGGTGGGCTTTCTGGAATAATGACTGAGAGAGGAGTGTTGAGTAGTCGAAACATTCTGCTAGGAGGCAAATAGACATTTCCATAAAATAATAAAGGAGTTGATTATTCTTATTAGTAAAGTGTGTTTTCACCTGTAACGGAGAGAGGAATTATCACAGTGAATAATGAATAAACAACTACACAACCGATGTATCAAGAAGAAAAATCGTAATTACATACAACAACTGTCTTTCAGATGAATGAGAATCTACTCGAAGAAAGTATAATATCACCAAACCTCAAATAAGCTGTAATCGACAACTAAGCACATAAGAATAGCGTAAATGTCAAAAGAGATAAACTCCCTGGCTAAAGTATGGTAAACTCTGGAGCTTAATAGAATTCATTTGGTGATTCATATTTTCAATTCAATGCTCGCTCCCCTTTGATAAAATAACCAACTATTAAACCATCTTAAGCCACTGGAAAGAGCAATAATAATATTAACAAAGATATACACTCTACTCCAAATAACCTCACTTCATCGAAATCGCATACTCTGGAGAATTAAGAACATAAATCATTCAAAATTGCACAGACTTAAAACAACAATCAGCAGGATGAAAACATGTCAACTGTAGGATCTTAAGTTAGTACCACAAAATAATAAAAGTAAAAAATGCCAAAGAATACAAGCCGCCACTTTTACTTCTTAAACATTTTTTTGCGAATTATTTTTATTTTTTTATTTTTTTCTCAGGGAGCTTCTCCATCAATTTATATTCAAGAAATCTGGTATGCGAGGTATCAAGACGATAAACTCCATGGGTGGGTTCTCTCTGCTGATGATAGGAGTCGTTTCCTTGATAAATTTTTTCAATAATTTTTCAACTTACTCCAATGATCAATAAAATTTCGAATTCGTTAATTGGATGAATTCTCTCAGTACACTTATTACCCTCACAAATACAGATTTAATTATCTATTAACTACTCAATCTAGGATTATTCTCCCTCACAGATGATGCAAAAGTTGATTTATCATCAGCACTCCCCACTGAATTACTCACCAATCAATAGCAAATCTAGCAGCTGCTAACAGGATTAGCCAACACAAACAACTAAAATCTCATCGTTTTTAGCAACATAATTGGGAAAACATCAACTCAAAACATCTACTCCGGGGATAATACCCCAATTGAAATCATCAGTAGTTCATTTATCTACGATATCATCACATAAGCAGCATATATTGACATGGAGGCTAATCTGCTAGATTCCGAGAAAGCTTTTCAAAAGAACGCCGAACTAAACTACTGGGCATTCAATCGTTTCGCGAGTAACCTAACAGATGTCATCAACGAAAGTTTTTCTACTTAGAGCACAAACTAAAAGGACAATATTTTCTAATGGTTTTTTGTGTTCCTGTCAATATCATTGCTGTTTTCGCTGAGTGTCATACCATCCTACACCTTTGTTGTGAATAAGTAATCTTAGGTTCTCCGACTACTCTCGATGTTTGATTCAACGAAAATAGCAAATATGTAGGAGAATCTATATAATTGCGAGGAATGTTTTAGATCCTTTGAAATATCCACAAAAAGGAAAACATTCTTTACTAAAGATCTAAATAATCAAATAACTAAAAAGAAGAAAAACACCAGGGATACAACACCTCTCTAGCCTCCTTACGTTAAGCTGACATTGATAGTCCTAGCATTCTTTGCTGCTTTGTAAATATAGCCTCTTACCGATTACTTTATATCTTCGACATTTCTCAATAACTGCTCTTCTCGGTACAGCTTAGTAGGTAAGATATTCATAAATTAGCAGAAATGTAGCATTTTTAGTTTATTTTAGCTAAAATTAATCTTTTTTTTTGATTTGTTTGGCAGTTATAATCATGAACATGCAATCGACAATCTTCGAGATCATCTAGTCAAGACAGAGTTATGTATTGAGCAGATTCTATCCAAGTTATGCGATGCTTCCCTTAGCAGATTATGCTAAGATTGTCTAAATTCGAAGTGAAAATGATAGTGTGATTCTCGCGAACCTTCTAAATATTGTGCAGTAACGAAGTAGCTATGAATCATATTCAGCTGATTTAATGGAAAGATTCTTCTTCAAGACGATTGAAGGCAATACCTGTACGACTGTTGGCTTGTTTCCTGAATATCAAGGTACCATTAACTTTGATGTTTCAGGATGTTCTACAGCGAATAAAGGAATTCTAGCTCATGGATTAGCCGTTACAATGCAAGATTTTGTCACAGGATTCATTACATTTTACTAATAAACGCTCTAAGCTGACGATGCGGTTTTCCTAATTAATGTCAATTAGTTTTTCACTAACATGCGAGATAGATTCTATGCAAATAAGTACATGACTTAATCTCTCGAGATCCTCATTGCGTTCCTTAAAATCTTGAACTATGACTCCTATGACAGCTAACTATTCACAATGCAGCTGCTAATTCTGTGGTAATTGTGTGTGATTGTGGTGGTATTTCTCGTGGGATATTTCAAATACTCAAAGCATCTAGAAGATGAGATTATGTAGACAAAAAAATATCTTGATCTATTTGAACTTTCAATTCTCTTCAGCAATCCCTACATCCATTCTTTTCTTAAATAAAATCAGTGATGCTTTATCTTCAATAACTAAATAACTATTTGTCTTTGTATATGTCTCCCCAACCCGCTTTTACTCTTTCGTTTGCCTATAGTGAAATCATAATCTAATATGTTTGTTATGGTAATTGCTAATTAGTAATGAGGTAAAAAGTTCTCAAGCAATTGTTATTTATGGCACTCTAAGAAATTTTAGTACAAATCAATGAATTATCTCAAATACTAATCAACTTAAGTGATAAATTGAACAACCAAAACAAGATAAATTGTCCAATTGTTTTTTCATTGCATAGTCAAACTTGCGATTTAAAATAATTGGTTAGTTGTATTGTCTTTGATTTTTGAGGGGAGATCGTTTTAAAAAATGATAAACAATTCCAAGACCTGAAGTTTAAAATCTCCAAATAAACAAAGAAACTAATAATATCAAAAGCTATGACAAAAGGAGAAAAATACAGGATACAACACAACACAACATTTAAAAACAAGAAATTTTTCTTCGCTCTATGCATACAAATCTTGGATAAAAATAAAGAAGATATTGGATATAATGTTGGGGGGGGGAAGAATAATCGTTATTTTTTTCAGTAGATAGAGAGATCCTTAATGAGCATCAAATCACATATTTTTTCATTCCTCATTTTAAGAATTTAGAAAGCCATTGGAATCCTTCAGCGTAGCCCATCTTTTTCGAAACTGAGCACATGAAGAGTTCCACAGAGCGTCCATCTAATTCAGTTACTTTTTCAATACCAAATTGAGAGTTGTTTGCGAGACCGAAATTCAAACGTAACTCATCTTCAGATGCAGCTCCTGGAATATCAATTTTGTTTCCAA
>Ga0302271_10002450_pt1 | contig 16712 bp, 23 predicted proteins | sample III_Bog_N1_1_FD_198767 | JGI IMG/M metagenome (GOLD analysis project Ga0302271, IMG submission 198767) | Peat permafrost microbial communities from Stordalen Mire near Abisko, Sweden - III_Bog_N1_1 | ecosystem: Environmental > Terrestrial > Soil > Wetlands > Peat | place: Sweden: Abisko...
AGCGAGGGGATAACACACATAATCGATTGGAATGGTAACCAAATAATATTATAAGGAGGAACAACAATGTTAAAATTAATACCACTATTATACTCAATGGGTGTAAAATTCAAAATAGCAAATATGGATTGTGAAATACTAGTCATGGATACTGACACAATTACCATTAAACATTATGCAGTATTAACACGAATAGCAATAAATCAAATAACTGATTTACACATTAATGTACAAAACAATACATGTAATATAATTTTAGGAGGAACAAAACAATGACATTACTAGAACACTACCAACAAACTAAAGGAGATAATTGCTATGACAAAATTTGTAACGGAATGAAAGGAGAATGTACAAAAGACATATGTACTAATAATGAAAGATTTAATTATTTAGATACAGACAATGTAACTCCATATAGTAAAATGATAATTAATAATGCTAAAGAAAAAATAAATAGTGAATATGGTAGTGGAGGTCACCACATAAATAAAATAGATAAAGAAGAGTTAACAACACGTGATTATATAACAATAAGAGATTGTGTAATTGCGAAGAAAAATAGATTATTAAATAATGTATATACAGATAAAAATATAGAGTTTAACAAACAAGAAATGATAAAAGAATTAGATTGTGTTTTAAGTAAGTTAGTTATTAAGGTAGTAGATTAAAGGAGGAACAACAATGATAGTATTACAACATTTTCAAAAGAACAAAAAAATCAAAGAATTAGAAAAACAAATAAAAAAGTTAGAGGAAGACAACTATTATTTAGAACAAAATATATTTAATAGTTCATGTAAAAGTTCGCAATTAATGGATAAATTAGTTGAAGCAACTTTCATAACTAATAGAGACGTAATAAAATTAGCATATCTAGGTGTGTATATTGAACACACTGAACATGATGATTGGTATAATTTAAAAAGTATAGCTGACAATAAAATAATAGATAGTGATGAAGCCAATGCAATAATAGAAACAATATTTAATATGTTAAAAAAGGAGGTTAACAAATAAGGAGGTTCACAAGACCTCCTTTCCCTTTACCCAAAACAACTTGTACAATTAACTATTATATGATATATTTAACATAATGATTAAAGAGTAATGGAGTGGTATATAATGAAGCTAAAAAATACGATAACAGAACGTAAATTCTTATCACTATCAGATGAACAACAAACACAAGAACTTAAAAAGCTTACCAAACGTGCCAACGTTAGGCTATCACTATTAGAGGAAAAGGACACAATCAATCTTGCATATAGACAAGCATATCAATTCAACATAAATGAAGATAGAGAGAAAAACAGATTCTCCGAAAAATCAAGATATAAAGATAAAGAAGAAAAGTTGAAAACATTTGAAGCCGTTTCATCATTCCTAAAACATCAATCTTCAACATTAAAAGGTGTTGAGATAGACGTTAAAACTAAAATAAAAGATATGACAAAACAAGGTCAAATAGACACAACAGTAATTAAAAAAATGTCGAAACAGGAACAAAAATATGCAGTAAAATACATTTCAGAATTATCAAATAAGAAACTTGAAAAATTAGAGAAAGCCAAAATAACACAATATGCTTACGGTATGGCTGACTATTACAATAATCCATCAAATGATAAAAGTAAAAAGAATAGATTCGATAATAAAGCTAAAAAAGGTGCAGAAATTGGAATACAACTTGATAACATGATACACTTCTACAACGCACCAACATCAACTAAAAAAGGATATAACGATACTATCAAAAAACGTTTAAATGCTTTTGAAGAAAAAGGAGTACTAGTTCCAAAACGAAGAGAGAAAGAGTTTTTCGATTTCTTATCAGCAGAAGAATTTACGAAAATGGGGGAAAGGGCATCTAGCGACCAAGTAATTGAAACATTCAACGAAGCACGTGACAGTGGATTATCAGCAAAAGCAATTATGAAAAAATTCCATGAATATTTAGATACCAATATGACAATAGACCAACTACAAGAAAAACTTGGAGTTGCAAAATGGAGGAATAACAACAAACCAAAATTCTACGGCAGGAAGTGAGTTAATTGAGATACATAAACGTTGAGACAATCAAGGGAATAGTCAAAGAAACTGTATATTCAGCACAAGATTTTCCATATCAAGAGTTACAATTTGCACCTCTTTGCACATCAAGAAAAGGTGCTTATTATAATATTCCTGCAACTTTTGATATAGAATCAACTACAATAGAACCACCATATGAATATAGTAACGGTAAAAAAGACTATGAATATACACCTTATGCGTTTATGTATCAATGGCAATTTTGTATACTAGATAAAGTTGTTTTCGGTAGAACATGGGAAGAGTTCCAAACGTTATTATTTAAAATACGTAAAGCAATGAGACTTAGCCAAAATTGTAAATTAGCAATATACGTACACAACTTATCGTATGAATTTCAGTTCATGAAAGAGTTCTTAAAAATTGATACTCTTTTTGCTCGTCAGAAAAGAAAAGTAATGAAAGTTAATACTAAAGATGGTTTTGAATTTCGATGTTCTTATTTCATATCAAATATGTCACTAGCTAAATTTTGCGAAAATACAAGTAACGTTACACATTACAAACTACTCGACCAATATGACTATAGAAAAATTAGAACACCACGAACACCACTTACAGAAATAGAAGAAGCTTATTGTTACAATGATGTTAGAGGTCTTGCACAATGCATAGCAGAACTTTTAAAAGTTGACACAATAGCAACAATACCACTCACAAATACAGGATATGTAAGAAGAGAGTTTCGTGAAGCTATGAAGTCAAACAAAAAGAATAATACAAATTTTCTAAAAACTCAACTAACAAAAGAACACTATGAAATGTTAGTAAGAGCATTTAGAGGAGGAGACACACACGCTAATCGTTTCACAGTAAATACAATCCAAGAGAATGTACATTCATTTGATATATCATCTTCTTACCCCGCTTGTATGATGATGGACGACTTCCCTATTTCACGTTTTAGTGATTGTACTATTGAAGATGATGAAAAACTTCAATACTTCATGGAGCACTTTTGTTGTGTGTTCGATGTTACCTTTTATAATATATATGCAGACAATTCGAATGTTATGCCATACATTGACATTGCACATTGTAAAAAACAATCAAAAATAATAAATGATAATGGTAGAATATTAAGAGCAGAAATGATAAGTTTAACATGTACTAATATTGACTTAAAGATAATACTAGATACTTATAAATTTGAATATTTTGAAATAGATAAAGCAATTTATGCAGAAAAAGGAAAACTACCTAAAGAATTTAGATTAAAAATAATGGAATATTACGATATCAAAACAAAGCTTAAAGGTTTCGTTGAAAAAGAATACGAATATATGAAGTCAAAAAACAGACTAAATTCATCTTACGGAATGATGGTAACATCAATACTTCATAGCGATATACAATATGATATTTTTGAAATGGAATGGAACGAATCATACGGCGAAATTACAGACGCATTAGAAAGCTTTTACAAATCAAGAAATAACTTCTTATCTTACCAATGGGGTGTATTTGTTACGGCAAATGCTAGAAAACGATTGAGAGATATGATAAGTATAGTAGGTTCGGACAACCTATACAATGATACAGATTCTATCAAGTTTATAGAAGAAAAGCATATTGTAGAATTTGAGGAAATGAATAAGAAACTAATAGAACAAGCTGAAAACAACGACATTCCTGCTTACAGTAACCGTACAGACATAGTAGACGGTAAAGAGGTTACAACACGTTTTTATCTAGGAACGTGGGATAATGACGGTGAATACCTAAGATTTAAAACATTAGGAAGTAAGAAATATTGTGTTGAGAAAATGAAGAAAGATAAGAAGACTAAAGAACTTAAAAAAGTTTTTGAAATTACAGTTTCGGGAATGAGTAAAGAAAAAGGAGCAAAACAAGTCGGTAACATAGACAATTTTATGATAGGAAAACAATTTCATGATGTTGGAAGAACAACTTCTTGGTACAATGATAGTTCACCTAAGATGATAGAAGTTAATGGAGATACTTTTTTAACTGCTTCAAACATTGGAATACTAGAATCAACATATGAGTTAGGAGTAACTTCTGAATATTGGGATATCATTTCAAAAAATAATGATGATAGTTATTAAAATAATGATTGACAATAAAACATTATCATGTTACAATAAATACAAGAACTAAAACAAAATTAAATTATGAAATGAGGAATTAATAATGGGAAAGAAAACAGAACAAGTTATAAGAAGAGTAGTTATAGGAAAAACATATAATGTTTTTTCATTCGCTACAAAAAACGGTATTCCGGACATGAAATTATTAGAAGTATTAAAAACAGATTCAGAAAATCCAAAACCAACAGATGCAGAATTATGCACTAAACATAAAGTTGATAAAGTAATGTTAATGACACAATCAACTACTACTGGATATTATGGAGTTCCTGTTGATAAGTTTATGGAAATTGCAACATTAGTTGAAACAAAGACAAAAGATGAAAATGAAGTTGAAGAAACAGTACCAGTAAAAGAATCAAAATAATAAATATATGAAATGGGGTATATTAAAATGAGTAAAAATTTACAAGATATAATTAGTCAAGTTAAGGAAATAACTGCAAGTGGATTACCTTTTATGGATGGAAAAGAAAAAGTAGCGTTAGAAGATGGTGACCTTTATACAGTAAAAAATTATGGATATTTAACATCTGCAGATGGAGATTTTGTAGTAGTAGCAGATGATACAACATATGCGTTTGGTGGTTCAATAGTTACCGAAGCTTTCACAAAGCTTGATGCTAAAATTGATGGAACACAAATTGCAGAACTTTTAAAAGATGGAATACCAATGAAAATATCTAAACGAAAATCAGAAAGTTCAAAAAGGAATTATACAGTATGCGAGTTTTTTCCTAAATAACAAATAAATTTGAACGAGTGCAAGAGTGAAAAATTACCCTGTATATTATATACAGGGTAATTTTAATATAAGGAGGAATAATGAGTAAAGATAAAGCAAGTGAAGAATTAGTAAAAACAATAGAAGAAAGACAACAACAAAAAAAAATAGATAAAAATATTAATGAAACAATAAAAAAAATTGAAAGAAAGAGTAAAGAAATAAAATATTATAGTCCCGAAAGAATATTACGAATGAGAGATTTAGATAATTTAAAACCTGCAATATATTTAATTAATACAAACCGTTCAGCAGGAAAAACGTTTTCGTTTCTAAAATTAGTATTACAAAATTTTAAAGATAGTGGAAAACAAGTTGCACTATTATACCGACATAGTTATGAATTAAAATCATGTGGAGCAATTTTTACTGACGTACTTTCATTAAATCCCGAACTTGGAATTTCAATTAAAAGTGTTCCTCATGCTAACGGTTTATTTTATGAAATGTTTTTAGATGAAGTATCTTTTGGTTTTGCATTGACTTTAAATAATCCCGATGCTCTTAAAAAATATTCGCCACTTTTCGCTCATGTTGACGATATGATTTTTGATGAATATCAAACAGAAACAGGAAAATATCTACCAAAAGAAATAGACAAATTCCAATCTCTATACTTAACAGTAGCAAGAGGAGGAGGAAAACAATCACGACATGTTAATGTATACCTACTAGGAAACAACGTAACTCTAATGAACCCATATTATATTCAATTTGGAATACATAAACGTTTGAGGACAGATACAAAGTTTATGAAAGGGAATGGATGGGTTGCTGAATTTGGTTTTAATGAATCAGCATCACGTGAGATTAAATCAAACGCATTCTTTCAAGCTTTTGCAGATGAATCATATATGAGTTATTCGACAGAAAACGTCTATTTATCAGATAGTAGTATATTTGTAGGAAAATTAAAAGGACGTTCCAAGTATCTATTCACAATATTACATGATAATACAAATTATGGAGTACGTGAATTTTATGACGATGGGATGATGTATGTCAGCAAAAATTTTGACCCATCATGTGCCACAAAAGTTACTTTTAAACCAAGTGACCACAACCAAAATACAATGATGTTAAACCATTATTCGTACTTATGGAAGAATATTAAAGACAGTTATCAAAAAGGTTGGTTGAGGTTTGACGATTTAAAAACTAAGTCAGATATATTTGATATTTTAGCTATTGACTTGTACAAGTAATTACTGTATAATCTTACTTGTAGCTAAGATTGGATAATGCAAGTAGACATCCTTTGACGAGGACTTGCTAACGGTTTTGTCTCCGTTGTCAATTTACCTATAACAAAAGTGTCGTATATAATACGGCACTTTTTATTTACATAAATAACTTGTCATATTTTTCATGTTGTGGTATGATTAACATAACAATTTAAAAGGAGAGTGAAATAATGTATAAAAAGTTTATAGACATTTCAGAACATAACACTATCACATCTTTAGGAGCAATAGGGACAAGCAATCTTGCAGGAGTAATAATGAAAGCAAGTGAGGGAACAACATATCAAGACCATTCGATGGAAAAGTATTATAATGCTTTAAATGGTAACATTCAATTAGGGTTCTATCATTTTCTAAGAGCAACAAGTTCACCCGACACACAAGCCCAAAATTTTTGGAATTGTATTAAGGACAAGAAATATGAGATATTTCCAGTTCTTGACGTTGAATCAAATGGAGATAATGACGAGTTAGGTGAATTTGCTGAAAAATATTGCGAAGAGTTTATTTCAGAATTTTACAGACTAAGTGGTCAAAACATGATTATCTATAGTGGCAGATGCTACATAGAAGAACATTTTTCTTTAGCGTTTAGACAATCCCACGTTTTTTGGGTTGCTGATTACGGCGACGATGTTCCCGAACTTTATGGTTGCAATATATGTGCTTGGCAGTATACTGAAAGTTCGGAAGAATACGCATTCAGTAATGGTGGATTAGATGTTAACATATTATTAAATGAAGATATCTTCTTTATTGATAATCAAATACCATTTTCAGAAGAGTTTGAAATTAGCGATGTATTCTCAATTGAATGGTTACAAAATCAACTAAATAATCAAGGACATACCGATAAAAACGATAAACCGTTGGAAGTTGATGGTATTGCAGGGGAATTAACATTATCAGCATTACCAATATTAAGGATTGGAACTATCGGTTTGTTAACAAAATATCTGCAAAGTAATTTAGATAATGTTGTAATTGATGGATATTTTGGCGAACAAACTAGACAAGCTGTTATCCAATATCAAGAGGATAGAAGTTTAGATGGTGATGGAATTGTCGGAGAAAAAACATGGCGAAAAATATTAGGAATGTAGGTGCATTATGAGTAATATAATAAGACGAAAATTAGCAATTATCACTATTGACCAAAAAATACAAGGGGATGCAATTGTTAGCGATATTGAAGATTTTTTCACAACTCAACGAAAATGTGATGTTGATAGCGAACAATTTGGAACAGATATGAAATTGACTATTTGGGGAATAGAAACTAAGAATGGAAGTGAGGTGCGTTAGATGTGATACAACAAATAATCCCATACGTATTACCTTTTATAAGTGCATTTGTCGCAATAATGGGATATGAATATTTACTCAAAAAAGATAAAGAAAAAGAAACTATAAAATTTACAAAAGACATGACCATTTTAATTACAAAAGTGGACATGCTTATAACACAAAATACTGGTGTTAATAATAGGTTATGTGAACATGATAAGTTAATACATGAACATTCAATAAAAATAGCAGTATTGGAAGATACACAAAGTTTTAGGAGGATAAGAGATAATGATTAATTGGAAAGCAAGATTAAAAAATAAAACGTTTTGGGTGGCAATTATAAGTGCAATCGTATTACTAACACAACAATTAGGGTATCAAATATTCCCAACTAATTGGAGTGACATAATGAATACAGTGTTAACGATAGGGATAATATTAGGTATTATCGTTGACCCTAGTACAACAGGAATCGGAGATAAAACAGAATAAATTAAGGCACTCTTAGGGGTGCTTTTCTTATAGGAGGAATTAAGTTGACGTCAAACGAGATACAACAATATGTATATGACTTTTTACATGATAAAGGTTTACCACATAAATCTATCGTTGCTATAATGGGAAATATAACTGGAGAAAGTGATTGGAGTCCAAATTTAATAGAAGTTGGTAACGGAATTGGTTTCGGGTTGTGTCAATGGTCGTTTTCAAGAAGAACACAACTCGAAGCATACGGAACAGATTTAGCGCATCAATGTCAATTTATGTGGAGTGAATTAACTGGAGAGAATGCAAGTATAACAGGCGCAGATTTGCAGTGGATTAATCCTCCTGCTAGTTCTGTCACTGGTGGAATAAGTTTTTCATGCCCAATATCACAATTTAGAGCAGGAACAGACACCGTTGAATTTTTAACATCTGCATGGTGTTATTGTTGGGAACGTCCTGCACCCGAAACAAACCATCTATCAAGTACAAGAATACCATCTGCATTAAGTTTTAATAGTTCAATGACTTATCAAGGTGGAGGAGTTATTGACCCACCACCCGACCCAGTAGACCCACCATCCGACGTTTATGGTGATGACTATTTAACAGTATATACAAAATATTTCACCGATTATTCTGATTTATCAGCAGTATATAAAAAGTTAATAACAACACCATATATTTTAACACCATTAACGGCAGACTTTATTTTATTCTTACGAACACTTAATTTCGGTGATAGCATTTTAATGAAATCTTCCTTTAATCACAATAAACGTCAAGTTGGGAAAAATTATCTAGGGAATAGATTGACATTTGATGATAAATCATATATAATTAGAGATGTTAGGAACGACGGTTTAATAATAATATCCAATGGCGAGAGCGTATGTTATGATTATTTGAACGTTAAGTTTATAACTCAAAATGCAACGCAACAAGCTGAAACAAAAGCAGTTAATGTTGCAAAAATAAAGCAACATAAGTTAGATGAAAAGGAGGTAACAACAACATGACGATTGATGAACACAATGCAATCATAACCCAACTAAGAACTGTTGACAATGATGCTGATAGAATTGGACTATTAACGCAATTAAGTAATGACTATACACAAACATTAGTACAAGTTGAAATTGCTACTACTGAAAGATTAAAAGCAGAAGAACAAGCAACAAAATTTGCAAAGTTGAATAATGAGTTATTTTTACAAAACACAAATCAAGTTGAATTAGTTAATCAACATAATAATAGTAATGTAAATAATGTTACTGATAATGTACCACCAATTAAGAAAACTTATGAGGATTTAGAAAATCAAATGTTTAATGAATTAAGGGGGAATAAATAATGCCAAGTGCAATAGAAATTCTAGCAACTATTAGGGACAACGCAACATTAGATTATCAAACTAGAGTAGACCCTGCGACAAGAGAAAATCTTGCTTCAATAGGGAATGCAATAACGTCTGATAAAAATATTATGAATGAATTTATGACGGCTTTAATTAATAAAGTTGCTTTAAGTTCAATAAAAAGTAAACTATATACCAATCCATTAGCAAAATTAAAAACTGGTTTCGGTAAACCAATGGGAAATACCATTGAAGAAATTTTTATCAATCCAACTGTAAGTACAGAATATTCAACAGATGGAACATTACTTTTAAAAACAACTAAACCCGATGGTAAAGTTTGTTATTTTGGGTTAAACAGACAACACACATATCCAACTTCAATAAGTAAAAAAGAAATAATGCGAGCATTCACTTCTGAACAACAATTTAATTCATGGTATGGTGGCGTAATAAATGCGTTATATAGTGGTGATGCTATAGATGAATTCAATCTAACAAAAGATTTATTCGCTAAAAATATTGATAAGAAACATATGAAATTGATCGAGTGTGATATCACACAACCAAAAGAAATAGCTAAAAATTTATCAAATATGTCTGACTATTTTACTTTTGCAAATACTGCATTTAACGGATATAACTTAGTTAACGCAAGTAAAATTACGGCAGGAGAAACTAAGTGCGTAACATTCTGCGAAACACAAAACCAAGTATTGTTAATACGTGCAGATATTCAAAATGAAGTTAATTATGAAGTTCTTGCACAAATGTTCCATATGGAAATAGCAAGCTTGAAAGCTATGACAGTAAAAGTGGACAACTTCCCTACTGAAGCTTTTGAGGGTGATGCAACTCATAGGTTTGATACTTATGCAATACTTGCTGACATTGAAGCTATCAACGTTATTGATGATGTGTTTGAAACAGATTCTTTATATATTCAATCATCAATGGAATATAACGTATGGCTTCAACACTGGCAATGGTTATACCTATCATTATTTGGTAACTGTGTTGCTTTCGGTAAAACAGTTACCGTAGATTAGTGAGTGAGAATATAGAAACATCCATTTCATTATGTAGTGTTGTAATATCTCCTAAAAATCAACTAACTTTTTTAGATATAACAGAACAAGAAACTTATTTCAGCAACAAAGTAAAATTTGTTGCTGAAAATTGTAGGTTTCAACCAAGGTCGGAAAAGATTAGTTTCAATGGTTATGTTGACGAATTGCAGGAATGTAATTACGGTTTTTACAAAAACACTTATAAGGGTATAGAAAAGATTTTCTATTTTTGGGTTGTTTCTAAAAATTACGTTGCTAAAGAAGTTACAGAAATTACAATTCAAATTGATGTTTTCCAAACTTGGCTATTTGAAATAATATATAGACCTTGTTTTATAGAACGTGAACACGTTGCCGATGATGTTTTTGGTAGACATACAATACTAGAGAATTTCGAGTTAGGTGAGTATATCACATACACTAAAAAACCTGCTGAATGTCTAACTGGAAACCCATCATTCATTATAGGAATATCTCCATATGGCGATGGCGAGTTAAGTGGTGGAATATACGGAAGAACTTATTCGGGTTATAAAATTAAACATTACCTATATGCTGACCATGAAGATTTAAGCGATTTAATAAGTGGAATTTGTACCAATGGTAAAGCAGATGCAATAGGATTTATATTCACATTCCCATCTAAATTATTAAATCTTTCAAGTGGAACAACGTTGTATGGTAGTGAGGGAATTAGACAAGGAACTGAAACATTATCATGGGAAGAACAAGCACATAATTTCCCATTCAAGGGGGATGAATACACACCATATAATAAAAAGGTGTACACATATCCATACAACTTTATAACTGTTAAAAATTCTAGTGGTGGTAACGTTGTATTGAAATTAGAAAATTTTAGTGATGCTGACAATATTGAATTTCTAATTGAAAGTGTATTAACTCAAAATCCAACAATTTCATTAACACCAAAAAATTACTGTGGTAAAGCTTTCGCAATTGACGATAGTATAACAATGTCTGATTTTGGTTTATGTTCTTGGAATAATGACAATTATGCTAACTGGTTTGCACAACATAGAAACTCAATTAGTTCACAAAGTGCTAACGCAGGAGCAATGTATTCTGCACAAGGCAATGTTGCTAATTCTAACTATAATAATGCATTAGGTAATGCAGACACACAACAAGCTAAAGGGTTAATAAATACTGGAGTTTCAACTGCTAATGCGCTAGGTTCTATGAATTTTTTCGGAGCAGGAACTAATATGATTGGTGGTTTAGCAAATAATGCGTTAGACTACAATCAAGCTAATATTAACGCTAGGAATGATTTATCAAATAGTAATCTATTAAATGATACTAATTTCCAAAATACTATGCGTTCTCTTGTAGCTAGTGTTAGTGATGCTAAAGTACAACCAAATACTTGTAAAGGGTCAACAACTACAAGTGGTCTTGACATGGCTAGAGATACTGCAACGTTCTTTATTGAACAAACAGGAATTAAACCCGAATATGCTAGAATCATAGATACTTATTTTCAAATGTTTGGATATCAAGTTAATAGAGTCGGATTGCCTTATATTAACACACGTGAAAAGTGGAATTACATTAAAACCGTTGGATGCGTTGTCACTGGCAATATTCCAACAGAAGATTCTAGAGCATTGGGAATGATGCTGGATAATGGTTGCACATTTTGGCACGATGAAAATTATCTATATGAATATGACACAAATAATAATATAGTTGGGGGTGAATAGTTATGGGAAAATCTGCACAAAGTTTTGCAACTTGGAGAGTTCAAGAAAGTTTGATAGAATATAATTTCTATTATAAAAAGTTCCAACGTTTATTAATGACAATGTTTACTTGGGAAAATTTGCCCGATGGTATAAGTTCAAGATTTATTGAAGATAAACTTTTCAACAACGGAATGTTGATTTTTTTTAAATCTCAAATGGGTTTCTATGTGATAGCGCAAGCAACACCAATCGGGTTAAATGATTATGAAGAACCTATTGGTTATAATGCTTGGGGAATTAATAAGATTAAAGAGTATGTAAAGGCAAGTGATTGTGTTGTTATTTGGAATGACATTTTTAGAGAGAGTAGCGTTGGTAATGTAAACTTTTTTGCCAAAAGATTAGGTAACATTTTAAAAACAATGGATGTTAATTTAGAGCAACTTAAAAACCCAACTCTTGTAGTATGCCCCGAAAATTTAAAAGAATCAGCGAAAAGCGTTATGTCAGACAAAACAAATGGAATACCATATATCTATGTATCTGATAAATTCCAAGACATGGTAAGCGTAACAAGCTTAGATATGCATGTAAAAGATAATACTGCAAGCCTTAACACATTGAGAAAAGAAATTCAAAATGAAGCATTAACACATTTTGGGGTTAACAACGTTAATGTTGTAAAAGCTGAAAGACTTGTAACAAGTGAAGCTGACCAAAACAATGAAGAAATTCTTCTGAATAAAATATCATTTTATAAAGTTAGAAAAAAAGCCGTTGATGAAATCAATAAGAAGTTTGGTCAAAAGATTGAATTAAAATTAAGTATTGATGCATTTGAAGAGTTAGAAGATTTAATGACTAGCAATAAAATGGATGGTGATAATTGTGATTAATTGCGATGAGGGTCAAAAGACCATAACGGTATATGAGTTAATTGATATGGGTTTTGATTTTGGTTTAGACAAATATACAATATGGAATGAAGAGTATAGACCAATTTTAAACAATGCTTTACTTGAATATTTCCTAACACGTGAAATATCACATGTTGTACCTAACATGTGGAGAAGAAAGATAACTGCTAGATTAGATTTAATAATGCGTAATAAATATAATGCGTTATTTAAAGCAAAAGAACAGGAATTTAACCCATTGTATACTATGGAACTTTACGAGGATTATTCGCACAATATCAAAAATACTGCAAGCAATAGTAATAATGGTGAAACTAATTATAATAGTAATGGTACTGGTGTTAATACTACTCAACAACATATTGAAAATGTTGTTGAGGATGTTGTTGAAATTGACCAAACTGGAATAGGGTATACTTCTCGTTTCCCTAGTAATAGAATGTTAGATGGAGACTTAACAAGTGATGTGTTCGTTGATGGTGCAAACAATACTAAAGGAACAGGAAACAACACAACTAATACTGATAACACAACAGATTCTAACAGTTCTGACACTACAAATAATACTATTATTGATAAGACGACTAATGTTGCAAATGGAACTATCAACGGAGATATGACAGAAAGCTACCATAAAAAGACAATTGGTTCTGCATCTGCATTAACTTTTGCACATGCCATGACACAATTTAAAGATTATTGTGAAAGTTTTTCACTTGACCAACAAATATTTGACGAATTAGAAGAATTTTTTATACAAGTGTGGTAAGTTGTGGTAAAGTGTGTTATACTATCTAATAGAGGAGGTGATATTTTGAGTTTAATTCAACACATAGATTTAATTAACGGCATTTCTTTAAATCCTATACCAATGGAAGTTGGTCAACAGGAGACAGTAACAAAATGGTTAATGGGAATACAATCTAAAGTTAATAGTATCATAGATATGGGTAATGCTTGGGAATCAAATGCAAATAAATATACAGATGCTTCTGCAAAAATTATACAGGCTGAATATGATGCATTAATGGTTCTTATCAATAATGGAAATATAATTCCTAATGGTAGTATTGACATGGACAAGCTTAATACAAGTTTTCTTAGTGATTTACAAGACATAATATTACAATATGTCCACAACTCTAGTAAGTTTGTAAGTTTTGGTTTAGATGATAACGGATATTTTGTTGCTTACATTCCCGAAACGTGGGACGAGATAACATTTAGTACTAGTGTTGATGGTGAGTTATGTTTAACTATTAATTAAGGAGGTCTGAAAAATGCCAAATGAATATAAGGGAAATCGTTACGTACCTAAGGTATACCCGATTACTGACCCATGGAGAAATGATAGACCGTATGAAAGTCTAGTTGTTATTCCTTGGCAAGGTAATTCTTTCACATCACGTAAAGCAGTTCCTGTTGGTGTTGACATTAACAATACTGATTATTGGATGTGTACAGGAAATTATAACGTGCAAGTTGAACAATATAGACAAGATAGTAACAATGCAGTATTAATTGTTAATAATAAGTTAGATGATTTTGAAAATAGTCAAGATGGAAAATTCCAAATAATGTTGAATACTTATAAAGGGCAAATTAATAGTTATGCAGATGGTAAGTATTCAGATATTAACGACCAAATTAGTGCAACTAATGTTAGTCTTGCTAATACTGAAAATGATATCAATAATTCAATGACAAATTTTGAAGAAACTATTCAACAATCAATTAATGATTATACAGTAACGGTTAGCAACCAAGTTACAAGGGTTCAAACATTATTAACAAGTATCGATATTGTATATGATGCAGGAACGTCAACAGATGTTCAAGACCCGAATGAAACAATTATAGATGGAGGTGAAGTAGTTTGAGTACTATTGTAAATGCTAAAACTAAACAAAGAAGAGGAACAGAACTTTCAATCCCAACGTTATTAGCGGGTGAGTTATACTTACCTACTGATAAGAGAAAAATATATAAAGGTACTTCAACAGGAAATGTTTTAGTTGGTGACATGGATTTAACCGATAAAAATACAGGTGATATTGCAAAGATTGGTAATAAGAATTATTGTATTAATGGTAATTTTGATATTTGGCAAAGGGGTGCAAGTTTTACAAACCCTATTTCATCTACTCAATTTACAGCTGATAGATTTTTAGCTAGTGCAAATATTTCGGGAACTTCTCCTACTAATTTAATACATTCGAAAATATCTATGACAGGTGAAATTGATGGTACAACAACCGCATATAGATTTTCTTCCGATGGAAGTGGAGTCTTAAATTCGGGTGATTTTTATAGGGTTATGCATGCAATTGAAAACGGTACTAGAAAATTATGTGGAAACGGTAAAAAAATTACTGTTAGTTTTTGGGCTAGGAGTTCAATTGCTAATAAGAAAATAGGTATTTATGGAATTCAAAACTACGGAACAGGTGGTTCACCTAGCACTTCCGAAATTTTACAAGGAAAAAATGTTGTGTTAACTAATACATGGCAAAAAATAACACATACATTCAATACTAATACACTAATTGGAAAAACTTTTGGAACTAATATTGATGATAACTTTAGATTATGTTTTATGTATGCATATGGTGTAACACTAGCAACTAATGTTAATGACACTGTTGGTGAAACTTTTGGAGGAACAGGAACTATTGATATTGCACAAATTAAAATCGAAAGTGGTGACGTTGTAACTCCGTTTGTTCCTTTAAGTGTTGGTGAAGAATTAAAAATGTGTCAAAGATATTTTGAAACTTCCGTTACACCATATCTTAAAAATCTTTCGATAGCACTACGTATGATTACTGGAATTCCTTTCACAGTAACAAAACGTGTTAATCCAAATATTAAAATTTTTGGTGCAAATACTGGAGTTCTCGGTAAAGTAATGAATGTGAGTGGTGTTGATGTTGGAACAAATATAATTGCTTCAAGTGACATATACGCAATTACTCAAGTAAATAGTGACGTTGATTTAGCAGGAACTGTCGGTGATTATAGATTTAGATATGAAGCTGATTCAGAAATATATTAGGAGGTGTATTAAATGATAAATGTATATATTAAAATAGATTCAAATAACAATATTATTTCAATTAATAGTGATATTTTTATTGGTGATAAGACCGATTATTTAAAAATTGATAGTGGTGAGGGTGATAAATTCTCGCATGCTAGTTCTATGTATTTAGAAAAAGGTTTAATTGATTCTACAGGTTCTTATAATTATAAACTTGTTGATGGTGTTATAGTTGAGAAAGATTCCAGTGAAAAAATATTCAATGAATCTACAATAACAATAACATTACCCGAACAAAATAGAGCAGATATTCACTATCTAGCACTTATGACAGGAGTTGAATTATAATGAGTTCTATAGCAATAACAATTAAAGAGTTCTATGATGATAAGTTATGGACAATCAATCGTGTATTCAATGTAGTTGGTAAACCTAACTCAATTACACAAGCTGAATATCAAGAGATTACAGGATTTGTTTATCCTAACAAGGTATAGTGAAAAGGGAACTCGTAATTGAGTTCCCTTTATAAAATATGTAGAATGTTGTGGACTAGATACCACATTCCGTATGTTGCTAATGCTCCACCTATTAGTTGGAATAG
>Ga0302271_10002451_pt1 | contig 16708 bp, 12 predicted proteins | sample III_Bog_N1_1_FD_198767 | JGI IMG/M metagenome (GOLD analysis project Ga0302271, IMG submission 198767) | Peat permafrost microbial communities from Stordalen Mire near Abisko, Sweden - III_Bog_N1_1 | ecosystem: Environmental > Terrestrial > Soil > Wetlands > Peat | place: Sweden: Abisko...
ATCCACTGCATGAATCTGGGGCATTATAACTTGTGAGAACTCCATGTTGAGCAACACAAACTCCCGAAGATCTATCAGCTCTATCATATCCGACATCACATTCCCAGTCATATTCTGTGCACTCACAGGATTTCACTGAGATAGGTCTCTCAAAATTTTCTGGATTAAAGCAAGCTGCATCTCGTTTTCTACGGACATACTTCATCTCACGACCTTGAATATTTCCAAATTGAAAATCAGAATAAAGTCTATTTTGTTATTTTGCATTTTAGCTTACCTAAAAGACAAGTTTCATTTGGATTGTGTGGAATCCAATATTCGTAATCGGAATCAGAATTCTCAGGGACTTCATGGCCAGAACAAGTCCGTGGATGTAGCAAACTGAAATCTAACAGTACTACGATGCCGGATACTTCTTGATCGCCTTCGATTGAGCCGTAGACAATGAATTTATCGGAAGTATTACCAGGTTCGGTGACGATATTCGATACGGAAATAGGTGTTTCACTGATTTTCTTAGTATTCCAAGTTTTCCCCTCATCCCAAGAGAAAAACACAGAATCGGAAGCTTCTTAATCATCAGCCATGACAATCAGTGAACCGTGATCAGCAACTTCATAAATATGTGAGCCTTTTTTCGTTTCTTCCCAAGAAAGCCCGCCATCACGAGAGATGTAAGTATTGACTTTCCCCTTTTTCAAGCTTAGATTCTACCCTAAGCTGCCCGTAGCTAGAATCAACCCTACTGAGTTCTCACTAGAGTATGTAGGTCCGTAGAGCACTTATGAAGACACCGAATTAAGATGTAAAAAGCATTTCTTTGTGGCATCACAATTTGTTTATTTTCCATTCGAATCTTTAACCGGCGCTTTAATGGGTTACCACATGCCTCCCTTGTCGAAGGTAATTCTAGTTTAGATGCTCTCGTTCAGCAACGCAAGTTAGTCTTTAAGAGACAAAGAATTCGATTTCTAAGATCCTTTTTTTCGTTGCTTCTCAGTTGGCATGTCAGACTCACTGGTATCTGGATTATCCTCTAGAAGAAGCTACTTGACATCACGGAGCTTTTTGGAGGTAAACACATTGGAAATATATATACCATCAACTCCATTAACCTTCTCAAAATCGCATTGACCATCACTACTCCTGATGTTGTCATGCAAAGAAACAGAGAATCTCGTACCAGTTGAGTCAGACTAATAGACTGTCCCAAGAGGTGATTAGCCACCAAAATGGTTTATACTCAAGAAAATCTATCCCTAAAGAAGAAGTACCAAACATTCCAAACGGTTAAAATTCATAGTTATCCTGAAACTTCATTTACTTCGCTGGTATCGAGGATTGTGAAGGAGTGTTATTTGATTTCTTCTGGAACTTCAGCATAAGCGAAGGAATATACTTTGGTATTTGCATTCGACACCATAAGCTTGACGATTTACGATGCACTGCTGTGTACTTATGCAACAAACAGGAAGTTCTCCGTCAATAAAAACTAAAGCAAAAACAAAAGAAATTATCAGAATTTAACAGAGTTAAAATTTCTCTTTTTTGTGTTCAAAATCAAGCAAAATATATATTACCTTATTGCCTTGATTGACTATCATTTCCGTGGTTTTCATGAAATCATCAGTATAAAACAGATGCGTTTTCATATTCCATCCTTGGATTCTCTAGTGGCCAGTGTCTATTTTTGAAAAAAAGATAAATTATTGTTGTTGGAGCTTTTTATGCACAATAAAATTCTTTATTTTGAATTTAAAATATGATATCTGTTGCAAACTCTTACTCCCTAACTCTTTGGAGAATAAGATTCTATTCACTGGTACTTATGTATTCTCATAGTTTCTGCTTTCTTTCAAGGCCCTAATGCCAAAAAAGCATAATTAATTTAGAAATCTTTACATGTTATTTTATGAATGCATTTTTCAATCGCTCGGTTTTGTCTTTGAAAATTGTAATTACCATGCAAATTAGATGACATATTTTGTGAGAACTTTCCATGATTTCCCTTTGTTTTCCGAATACAGCAAATCTTTTGTTGTGACACAATCAGTATCCTTCTTCTTCTTTCCACACTCAGTCCAAGAAGTAGCTAACATCCAATCTCGCTGTGTTGGGTGGAACTAGAATTCCTTGAGATTCTGATTTATCCCCAGAGTTGTGACAGTTTATCCGCAATCTGTGCTGATCCAACTCACACCCTCCGTTCCTATAAACACCATTTCCTTCTAATCAATAGGATTGGTGATTATTTCTCTCACAGTACCCACCTGTTTTGTGCGATTAAACAATTAAAATTATTAGGCTAAAAGCATTACAACAAATGTTTGCATCTCATTTCAATAAGTTTTCAATAAATTTTTCTTACATTTTAGTTTAGAATCATTCTATTATTTATACTCGATCTAATAAATGCGTCTGTCATCCTTTACCAAGTAGCTCCTCGATCTTCTGAGCGATAAACACTCCCTTTCGCTGTGAGGAGTACAACTCCTGAATCGTTTTGAGGATCTTCTCCACACCAATTCATATCTGTAAGTGGTGCATCTAATGTTGATGGGTAGTGTTCGATGGTACTCGCTAAATCACTCCTTGGTAAGGCAGCTACTAAACTAGCTGAAACTAGGAGAACAATCATAGCATGAGGTATGATACTCCGGCCCATATGATAATGATATGATGATCTTCTTAGCTTAATAATTTCTGTTTTTTTTTTTAATTTTTTTTCAACTCTAAAACTAATTATTCGCTTTTTGTTGTCGGGGAAATCCAGATTACGTGGAGATACAGTAGGATGAATACCTATTAAATTAGCGTTTGAAAAATAATAAATCGAACCCTTGAAATGAAAAATAAACAAACACTCTAGGATCTAGACTATTTTGTATATAAAAACATTTGCCGTTTTTGAGATTTTCTTCAGCAACAAAAATAAATGTTTGCTGTTTGACTAATTTGACACCTTATTTTGCTTGTTTTTTAAAAAAATAAAAAATAAAGTTGAAAAATGTCTTTACACACACAGGTTTATCTAATGTCTACTACATTTAAATCACCTAGATTAATAAGATCACATGAAAAAAATAAATAATCCTCTCCATTTTCAGCAGAAGGTATTGTTATTCACGCTGTTATTGGAAGTATAGTTTGGGAGTAGCTGAGCTTTAAGCTGAGTATTTTACTCAATTAATTCTCGAATGTCTTCTTTCAATGTCTTCATGTATGCGATTAAATCTGGGTTGTATATTTCATTCAATTTCATAGTTTTGAGATCTCTGTATTCCTGCATTTTTTCTTTTAATTCTTCATTGTTATTAGCTATCTAAGCTAATTGTTCCTGTGCAATCACTTTTTCAATTTATTTCTGCTGTATTTCTTATTACTATTGTTGTTATTTTTACTACTTTTCAAGATTTTCTTAATATTATTTGTCATTTTACTCTTAAACTTGTTAATTCATCTATAACTTCTACTGAGTTTATTACTCCCAAGAACCTATTTATCCTGTTTACTGTTGTTATCTTTCGACTGATCTTTAAGGATATGGTTCTATCTCCACTTTTGATTCTTTTATGTCCTAGAGTGTTTTCGGTTAAAGTCGATTTGCATTTAAATTATTTGAAATCCATTAAAACAATTCGATTTCTTTTTTGTTCTTGGATTGTTATTTCGAAATGTCCTTCCATTTTTAGAAGAATATATTGCTTTTATGCTACTTCTAGCTAATAAAAATATTATTTAGTGCATGATTTCTTGCATTTTTCACTATTTTTAGTTAATTACTCAATTACTTCCAAGAATCAAAGTATTTTCTCATAATTCTGCTCATCCATTAATATTTAAGATTTTCTATTGAGTTCTTCACTCTAAGCATATTCTAATGTAGAGCGTTGAAACACTTATAGATTCTATTAAAGTGGATGTTCTAATTGAATTGCATGATATTGTTTTTCTGCAGTTACTCTTTCTTATGGATGCCTCTAGCTTCAGACAAAAGCGTGAAGTATTTCCGAAGTAAATAGGTGTAATTCACATAGACTAACTTCGTGTAGAATGCTTTTTCGGTTTCTTTTCGCTTCAGAAAATAACAAAAATTGTAGAACAACACAGGTTAAAATATTTTATTTTTATATTCATGTACCTTTGTTTTTGCAAGTGATAGTTCGCTCCAAAGTCTGAAAGATTGTGCTCTCAAGTATCTGTCTTGCAGGATATGCACCTGCATGGTTAAATCCCTAAGGATTATGTTACATGAGAATTTTGGTAAAATCCCTCCCTTTTTCTCGTATTTTGATTTACCTTTCATGTTGGATTTGCATAACATTCTATCTCCAGTCTTTCAAGTATCTTGCTAGTAGTTTCAGGGGAAAATCTTCATCTTCGCTTTCATCTTCATTTTTAGTATTCTACATTCCTTTTTCGTTTGGATTGTCAACACTATTCAATAATAATTTTTGAATTGATCTTACAAGAAACCTAAAATTTGTCAAATAGAATACAAAAGCGGGAGAAATTATCAATCAAAATGGGTTGAAGGAATCCCACTATTAGATAATTATCATTTATATTTTAAAATCTCAGATAATTTCGTTGTTTGATCCTTTTGGAGGAAAACACTCATCAATGGATAGTTTAGATTATTCAGCCAAAATATTAACAGCAATAAACAATAAGTAAAAGGCAAACAAATAATAGATTTGTCTCAAAATTCCACTTTTTCTTTGGTAAACATACTATTTACTTTTCATCTGCATACTCTTTTGAACCCTTCATTTAATATTTCTCTCTCAAAGTTTATTATTGGGAATATGTTTATTTCCTTGGCTGGTTCCTTTGAGGACATTCCTGTTTTGATTAACTTTACCATATTTAGGATTATGCTCAACAACTCCTTTCGCTTGATCTCCTTCGATATATTGTTATCTCACAACAGCTTTTCCTAATCCTGTTTTGGAAGCTTCCTATTCAGGAAGTTAGTCAATTTCAGAAACAAAAGCCTCGAAATCCTTAGGTGTAACTGGAAATCCATCGAGAATCGTAATCGTTGGGATTTGTTTTAAGATAGTTTGTCTGTATTCGTGGTACTCCTCCTCTTGGATGAAGAAGGGAGGACACACTGAATTCTTCATTAAGTTTAAGTTGCTTAGTCTTGGGAACTTCGATTTGCAATTTTAAATGAATTCTTAGAGGTCAGTTATCTCACCCTAAAAGAGAAACAAAAAAGAAGTTATTATCAGTAAGCATGCATTTAGTTCTATTTGGGGAAAAAACCAATGTAAAATAGCAAAATCTAAAAGCTTCTCTTAAAATTAATAAAAAAAATAGTTGATTTACATTTCTCTTTCATTTGAGGGAAGCTAATTGAAAGTATTTAAATTATATATATGTTTTTAGGAAAGTAAATGCTCTAAAACTAAAGCTAAATTATTCTCAAGATAGTAATTAGTTTAATGATTAGAGAAGATAAACTTAGGAGAAAATTCCTCAATTATTTTAGTATTTTCATACTTTTGAATCTATCCATCCCATTCCTTATTGATCCATCGAGTTTTTAAAACTTCTTGAAGAATGAATAAACCGCAGATGAAAACTGATAACATGCTATTTTTAGAGGGGAAAGGGGGAGGGACTTCATTTTTAAAAACCAATTTCCTGCACTCTGTTAGCTATTCTAAAAATATTTCCTTTTTTTTTGAATTCTCCTAGAACAAATTGTAGATAAATCCAACTTTATTTTTACTCCTTCTATGCTATTTAACTTACCTTTATGATGCTAAGCAATTCTAAGGAAGGCAGATTCGGGAACTCATTGAGATTGTTAATAGGATTCTCATCAATAATTAATGTCTGCAGATTTCCAAATCTTGCAAGTGATCTTCCTGACTTCAGCAGATTATTCGAAACATCCAAATGTCTGACGTTCTCAGGTTCGGTGATGAATTCTTCACTGAGCGATTTTAGTTTCTTAGAGCTCCAGTTGATAGTTGCAGTGCTATGCATTTTTTTGTTTGTTTAAGAATTTTAATTTATTAGCTTATTTTGTGAAAATTGTCAATTATGTTTTGTTTGTGTTTGTTTTAATTTTGCGCTTTTTCTTGAGTTGCAATGAGTGTTTATCCTCCTTTTTAATTATCTTAGCACAATAAGATGTAATAAATATCTTCTTGTTTTTTTTCGTTGACTCGCTTCCAACTTCCTCAGAACAAATAAATGTACAAACTAAAATGTGGCATACTGTAACAAAAAAGGATAAAAGAAAAAAGAAAATAGTTAAAAAAACACTTTTATCTATTAGAATTCAATTTCGTTTTGAGATAGAGGAGAATCTCCTTTTTGCTTGGTGACAGCAACTCTCGAAAACAAACTATTAATTCGACAATCAAACGATAAACTAATCAAATAAAACAAGAAAACAAACACACAAACAATCATAAGAAAAGTAGTATTTTTTCTGACAGCAAAACAATTCTTTTTACAAAATATGAGAATCTTAATTGTGAATGGATATTCTAAGAACAATTCAGGCCTCAAAAAATTTGCTGATTTCCACTATCTCATCATGAAGGTAAGAGCTTAAAGTGGTAGTTTACTTGCAAACGTAGGGGATATCATGAAGGGAGCGATTAAAGATTACCAGGGATTTCTAAATTGGCCACAAGCTTTTCTGAGAAGAATTCTTATTTTGAACATATTTATCGCCCTAGTTGTTAGTTTACTGATCTAAAATAATCTGAATTTTGGCATCTTTTTTGTTTTCTGCTAGATTATGACAGAATAAAAGGAATTGGTTGATACAGAAACAGAATTCTTCATACGAGACAAGAACAATGTTGATGACTATCTCTATGAGATTGAGAGTTCCCATCTCAAAAAAGAAGCTGCGAACAATTTTGATTAACTCGACATGGTGTTTATCATCGGAGACACTAATGTCAGACCGTGGTCAGCATCCATGAGGAAGGTATTCATAAAAAAATGCTTTTGTTTTTGTGAAAGATCCAAAAAATATAACTGCTTAAAAAAAAAAAGGATTTTTGTAAGTTCTTAGTGCAAAAATCAAGATGCATGTGGGGAAGCATTTTGAGGTTTTATCTTTTTTTTGGCGTTATTTCTTGTAAATGTCCTGAAAAGTGAAAAGTTGTTTCAAAAGAGTTATTTTATTATTTTAGATATTGACGTTAACTCGAATGTGCTTACGAGTTAAGAAATCACTGTTTGCGTCTGCATGGGCAATGCAAGCTCTTATATTTCTTTGTGCCTCAAATATGGAAAAGGTAAAGAATAGGGTAGGGTTTAGCTAAATATGGTTCTTTTGTAGATTTTATAGTAATTTCGATTAAAAAACTTGCTTTTTTTGGTGAATAATATATTGCTCTACTAGAACATCGATATCATTAATGGGGATGGTGATGGAGGAAAGCTAAGCGATATTCAGACTGCAAGTCAAGTAAGCCAATCTGTACAAGGAAAATTTGATCAAATGTTTTTTATGACAATCAGAACTTAAAGAGCATAAAACCAAGTGATTTCTTTTTGGATAACACAACTGGCGATTTATACGGGTTTAATTATGAAACCAGCGAATGGATTCCAAAAGGTAACTGCGGATTGCACTCCAGAAGATCAGCTCAGGAGTTCTAGTCTCTCGGGAAATACATTGTTAAAGTAACACAACAAACATGGGGATAGAATTTGTAAAAAAAAGGAGGAAAAATGAAGTGAAATGAAGATATTTGTGATTGTGGTGTGGTTTTAACAAAATTGGAGAGAAACGAGGGAATTCATTTTTCTTCTTTTTGATTGATCTAGGCTCCGATTTACAAAGCGAACACCGATCACAAGGAGAAATACAAGCTCTATAAGTCGAGGAAATACGAAGAAACATGCAGTAAGGAAGTCATTGAATAATCTTAGAAATTTCAAACAAATGTTCAAATATTATTTTCAAGCAAATAACTTTTTACATTCAGGAATTAAGAAGATGCACATGCACCACTGGATATTTGCAGGGTTAGACGATGAATTCATTATTCCACTCAAGAACTCTTGGGATATCCACACTTTTTCATTTATTAACCATGAAAAACACTTCAATTGTCTAGCTGACTCCGAGCGAGGACCAATTGTAAGGAATAATCATAGCAAAAAGAAATAATAACTCAAAATAGATTTAATTCATCCAAAAATAACTTAAGCATTTCAAGAATGAATTGCCCAAGGAATTCTAAAATTTAAGCTATTCTAAACATTAAAATAATCCTTTGGTAGGTCATCGAAATGGAAAACATCATAGGTGTTTTGTTTTCAACTAACACAAAATACCTCAACACGATCTAGCCCCTTAGGAATTTCATTTGGGACACCCTGAAGAAGATCAAATCGCATCAAGGAGTTATCCCCCCAAGTATTTCTTCCTATCAGTTTGCACAGAAAGAATCGACGATTGAAGAAACCCTGAGGAAATAAAAGGAGAAAAGCAAGAGACTTGCACTTGTGTTGCTCAACAAAAGAGCTGAGTAAATGGGTTTCCATCAAGTCGATGCAGGTAACAATAATAAGCTGAATTTTAACTAAAAAATCACAAATAAAGTGCTTCAATTTCAGATATTTTCATATTTTAAATAAAATAGATGCTAATTAGCCATATACAAAAAGCGACGTATTCCTGCACGTTGGTTTCTCAGCTAAGAAATCACACATGCCATAGTATGTCTACCACAACATGGTCAACGACAAGAAACTCAAAATCAAAGAAGGCTTGATAAAAGCACCTGATCCTACAGGCAGTAAGATTTTCGATAACGAAGAGTTCGAATCTGGTGAAGGAAGTCCGAATTCTATTCTCAAGAGATCCAATAATAATTTCTTTGAAGTCAAGCCTGCCAGGAAAACAGTGAATAACATGAACAATCTCCTCGGGCAAAGCGCATCTGACAGCAATTTCAAATTGTAGGCTTGGAAAATAAAGCAAAAAAAATAATCCGAACAGCTATTCACTTCAGGAGGAATACGCAAAGCCCTTCATCCATCTATCAACACAGAATTACTGGATTTTCATAGTCTATGGGTGCCAGGGAATTTATCTAGTCCGGATAATCAGATTCGTCGAGGACTGCATATATCACCAATATAAGCAGCTGGAGGAACAGGTTCTTCGTTCTTTGGATCCCACAAATCAACTCTTAAGACGCAGGATTCCTCGATCACCCTCACTAAATCCAAAACACAAAAAGGAAAAGATTTTGGAGAATTTGTAAGACTATCAATGGAGGGATTTGTAGGCTTGTTTGATCAATAAAGGTTTAAAATCATATTAGGATTGATCTTAAATGAATAAACTAAAAAAGGCTTGATTATTTCCTCCAATTATTTATTCAGTTTACTGACTGATAACAAAATAGTTGAAATTATTCTCCCTGAGAATCAAATAAAAAAATATCTTTTCCCCCTCCTTCCTCCCCCCTCCCAAAAATATCATTATTTACACGCAATTGATTACTCTATCTACGATTTCGGTGTGTATCTTTCTGATTTCGACCTAAAATAACCTTTAGATTTTTCTAGGTTTTTTGATTTTCTTTTCTAGCTTATCTTTTTGTTTTTACTTGATTTAAAATGAACGCAAAATATCAGTGATTTTTCATTCTTAATTTTTTTAATCTTGAAAAAGTTAAATTTTTATCCTTTTCTTACTTAGAAATCTCTCTTCGTGGAGACACCATATCTTTCTCCAGACGATATCTACAAATAAGACATGAAAGTAATTAATTATTATTTATAGTTTTTAGAAAAGAAACAAAAAGAGTTTTTGAATGAAATCTGAAATAAAAAATACAGTTTTATGATAGCATGTTATTGACTAATAATTCTTCGCTTTTTGCAATACTAAATTAAGATCAGACAATAGAAAATCATTGGGGATAAGGATTTCCGTGTTGGAGCAGCTCATACTGATAGCAATTATATTTATAAAGGCTAATCAGATTTTAACCTAGGCTGCCCAGCTTCAAGCTATTTTCGCCATTAATTCAGAGACAATAACAAAGAGAAATGGATGGCAAAGGATAACTTTAAATTAATTTGAGTAGGGAGAATTTGGCGAAAAATACAAAAATATGTCCTGTGTTTTAGAGTTACAATTATTGATGTTATTTCTATGAATTATCCTTTTTAAATAGCAAAGCGATTCTAGAGTAAGCTAGTGGGTTATGGTCTAGATTTAGATTTAATCTTAAGAGAATTTAGGCTTATCAGATGATTTATTCATTTTGTTGATTCTTTTTTGTCTTAAAATTTTAAGAAAGTAAGAGTGAAAATAATCACACTCTTTTGGGAGGCTACTATATTATAAAGTTTAACATATGCTTAAGGAGGGAAATAATAAAAATATATTAAACAATTTATCAAATTAAACTGACTAATTGTGAGTGAGTGCATACAAGAAGGGAATTGTATTTGTGTATGGATTTTCTTCGTGAGATTGTCTCAGGACCTAAGAATCGCTTTAGAGAGAATGGCTACAATCTTGATTTAACATATATTTGTCCACGTCTTATTGCGATGAGTTTTCCTGCTTCGGGAGTAGAAAGTGTCTATCGCAATCCGATCGATAATGTAAACGAAAAAGAAGGTGTTTATTTTATTATCATACACAAAAGTGCGATGGCATTTAGAGGTGTTACGCTATTTATGATAATTTTAGATTACTTCATTAGCTATTTTCATAAAAAAAGGTGACGAAATTCATTAAGGAAAAGCATGCCAACAACTATCTCGTGTTTAATCTCAGTGGAAGAATGTATAATTACTCAAAATTTCAAGATTAAGTACTCGATTTTCAATGGGAAGATCACCATTCACCACCCATACATACGCTCTTTCAAATATGCCAGAAAATACAAATATTTCTTTTTGGTAAACAATACCTTTAACACAAAGTTGAACAGCTTGTTTATTTGTGTCTTTTTGCTTCTTTATTCACAATACATTTCCCGCTGTTTTTAACTAGCTAAAAAGGAAAATGTTTGCATAATACACTGCCTTGCTGGGAAGGGTAGAACAGGCACAATCGTCTGTTGCTTTCTAATATACAGCGGGTTGATTTCAAGCACTGAAAATGCCCTACATTACTACTCCAAGAAAAGGTAAAAAAAATAATTCTTTTTTTAAAACCAGTAGAACAAACGCTTATTGTCTTCAAGAATTTTAAAAATTTTAACTATGGCAATAAACATGTAACATAGATTCATCCTCGAAGGGTTTGGCGTGAATCAGCCTTGCTAGATTAGATATCTACAGTATTTCGATGAGATTCTCAAAAATAGGGATTCACAATGGATTTATCCTAGATTGGTGTTTATCAAGTCTATTAAGTTTAAAGGCAGACCAAATTTTAACACACTGAAGGGGTGTCGGCCATACTTTGATTTGATTTAGGTCAAGACAAAGTAGCTGATATTTTCAACAAAAAAAGCGTATTCGGAATAAGAGAAGTTCATAGAAGGAGAGGAGTTTGAATGTGTGTTTGATTGCTAGGTACCTCTCGCAGGGGATTTACTTGTGCGAATTAAGCATAACGGATATTATAAAAACTAAAAAATGGCAAGAATATCCTTCAATACTGCGTTTATTCCTGACTCACTGAGTGATTGGTAACAAGAGCGCAAAAACAAAAAATTTAGAACTTAAAGGATAACTGGAATTTTAAAAAGTTTGAATTTATTTTTGTTCACCAACAACTCTTTTTTGTTAAAGCATGCTCAGCTTCAAACTCGAAGAACTGTCTCCTAGCGGGTTAATGAAAGATACTCGATTTTCTAAAGATTTCGTTATTGAAGTAATTAAAAAGTTATACAAAAACAACAAATAAATTGAAAAACAACTTTATTATCTTTGTACCACCATTATCTCATATGAAATTAATTATCTTCTGTTAATCCTAAAGATCCATTTTGGTGCGCTTTGTGGATGTTCAAGACTAATACCTTTCAAAGATAAGTGCTCAATCTGCGGACCTTAAGTAGCCAAGGAACGAGAAAGCTGGGAAATCATGCAACGAATCGTGAAAAATTATGTGTTACTCAATAAAAATGAGCAGAAGTCACTGCTGTTCGGATCCTAAGACGATGACATCGACAGCGTTCTCCAAAAAAATTTGACAGGTAACATAAACTATGAATATCATTGCAAAGTTACTGAATAAGAACCATCAAGGTTGGCGGAACAGGTTTAAGTTCGACACCGTCTAAGACAAATTTGTGGAGGAAGATGAAGAAAGTAGTGACGAGAATAATGGAGATTGTGAAGAGGAAGATGGTGATGACGATGGAGGTGAAGAATCTAGAGAAGAAAGAAAACAATGCAGAGTCAGTGGAGATGACATCAACCCAAACAATAACATCAACATAGTCAAATTCACGAAATTCAATAACAATTCCATAGCAAACTGCAATTACAGCTAGTCAAATTATAGATCCAACGAATAAGATCTCCAAGAGAGACATCCCAACAGCAGCAGCGGCAATTCCTCGAAATACTTTCCCCGAAATATCGACTTAGAATAAAAGAATTTCACCAAATCACCTGGCATTTTTCCTGTTGATCTTGATCCTCGTGGTGTTAGTTTTGGGAGTAAGAGTGATAGCGAGGGAGATGACAGAAAGGGGTAACTGAAATTAGTTGAAACAAAAAACAGCAGTGCAGGTGATTAAAAAAGAAATGTTGGCAATTCACCTATGAAAATTAGAAAAAGATCAGATGTTAAATATAATATATTTTCTGAAGATAAAGCTTTAAGCAGCAATAAGAAGAGAAAACCAATCGAGACTATTGAGATGATAAAACATAAGCTCGATGCAGAAAACAATTCCCAAAATAGCCTAAACTTTGAGAATTAAAATAATAATGAAATTCACAGAAATATAGCGAAAGATTAAGTTTTCTAAAATCATATCCATGAAGAAGAGTTAGAAGATGGTCCACCCTCACCACTGAGTCCAAAGCAGCCTTACATCGATAAGAAAGATAATGATACTGATATTGATTCTCCTTTCGAAGAAACTGAGCATAACCATCCTAAACATTCTAGGAATCTCAGTAATTTTCAAAAAAGCAGAGGAAAGCATTTAGATCGAGTAGATAAGGACTCATTCGATGAGCTAAGAAATGATTCAGATGATCCAGCACCTTAGAAACCAATCACAGGTGATAATATCTTTGTAAACACCATGAAACATCCATGATTGCACAGAGATATAAAGGAATTCAACAAAATATTTAATTTGCACAGTTATAAAGTACTCACAGACACCCTCTCTGTCTGAAAAATAAGTCCACCTTGGTCCTATTAATCATTTCTTCTTTTTCTACCATCTTTTGCTGATCTCTCTTATTCAACTTTTTTTCTTCTTCAATATTTTTTGTATTTCTTCGTTTTCTCTTTCAATGACTGCTAATCTACCCAAGAATAATTAAATGCTGCAACTTACCCTCAAATATACTTGAAATCAATCTTTTTCTTTATTTAGATGTATTGTTCTACAGATAATCAATCTCAGCTCGTTTTAATTTCAAAAAGCGGGAAATATTTGAATAATCAATAGTTTCAAGCAACTCAAAAAAAAAGAATCAAAGAGGAAAAAAAAATACTTAATAGTCAAGCCAATTTCAGTCTATGAATCATAAGCATCAGCATAACCCTAGCTTTTATAAATCTCCTACAATACTGGATAGTGTCTGTAATACTATCTCAGCTGAGGAGAATACTCTTTTGTTGGGTTTTGATGCGATGAAACGTACTGCTCATTCAATACCAATATCCAAAAATAGTAAATAGATAATTACCCAAAGGAGTTCAAACGCAGGATAGAACAGTAGCCAATATGGAGGTACAGATAGATAGGATGTGAGAAATCCTTAGAAGGAATGTTTGGTAAAGTCATCAAGTTTTTAAAAGCGATAAAAAAGTGTTGGAGAACGACCGAAGTAAGAGACTTCTCTCTACTGTAAAACATAATAGTTACAGAAGCTATCTCTTGAGACAAATCAACAGATGCATCATTCTCGTAGCACATCTTCAACTTCTTAGATTCTTGTTGCTCATTTAAAAATTGCATCAAATAAAGCTAAAAATCCTCCAAAATCTACCCATATTACATAGAATCTAAACCACAACAATTCTAACAACCTGAATTACAATGCTAGCCTTTGGAATCGAATAATCCATAATACAAGTGCAACCTCTGATAATAATAACGCATTGAATATGATCAGGAGTAATATCGACACATATTTGAATTCCAACAAATCTCTTTCGTCAACTTCAGTTCATTCTAAGAATGCTAGCATCTCACAGTCATCAAAGACAACCAATGAGCAGCAAGTGATCCTAAATGGCATACCAAATGCCTCTGGAAATTTATCTGCTGAGATTCCTTAAGATTTTCTTCTAAAAAATTATCAGGATCTGCATTCAATCAATAGTAAACTTCAAAATTCAACTGAAATCATCTAAAATCCCAACACACGCAGCAATTCACTTTTGAAATAATAACATTCAAAAACAATTAAGAATGCACCTATTAATCCGATTGTTTCTAATCTACCTAGTAGTTCTCTTTCTCAGGCGAAATCTCCAAGACATCAAACCCATCGAGCTCCAATTTAAACCAATAAAATTCCTGGATATTTGAGTAATAGATATGTTCCTTAGTAATAGCAGTAGTAGTAAACGCATTAAGACCAACCTTAGTTAAATTCTTCGAAGTTGAGTCCAACTCATTAATAATTGCTGCTACAAGCTCTTTTGAAATATCCCTCATAGAATTAACATAGGGATATTCAAAAACAACCAAGACACGAGCACAACCACTGCTAGGATAGATTCTAAATTAACACCGAATCCAATTAACTGGATGATGAAAACAAAGAGTTAAATGGTTCCAATAAGATATTTTCATTTTTAGAATAAGAAAAATTATCTAAAGAGGAATACTTTTGTAATGAATCAAGTCTAAAACTTGCAGATTCCCCTGATCTTTTACTGAAATAGACCTCTAGAGATGTACTAATGCAGTCTCATCAAAGCAAACAAAGCAAGGAAAGAAACATTTCGTTTTCTCCCAAAGCTTCTTCGCTCTGTTTCTCTGAAAGTCTTCGCTCTTCGCTAGAAGTGAAATAGAAATAATAAGATTTTCACTGGGGAGAGGAAGTTTACTAAATCAGTGCAGAAAAGGATTATCTTTAGAGCATCGAAAAACAGCAAAAACGAGAAGAAATGTAGAATTTTCTCAAATATATCGAAGAAGAAGTTTCGCTTGAACTCTAGGATTTCTAAAAATAACTGCAGAAAATGGAGAAACAACGTGTTGCTTATTGGAAATCTCAACGTGAAAGATCGATTAGTTTTTTCAACGATTGCATTGATTCTATTCAGCGAGTTGCTAAATCAAGTTTAGATGAACTAGATATGGTCTAAGAGTAATCCATTCTGGAAATAAAAACCAGCTAGATCTAAAGCCAAACAAATATTGAGCATCTTGAAGCTATGAGAGGCGACATTACGTCAAATATTGAACAGATAGTATCTGAGATTCCTCTGAGTTCTATCAACTCCATTATTGAATCATACTAGGAAACTTGCAAGTAATTAGTTGGGTTTAAGAATAGCGTAGTTATGAATTAGTCTGTTGAATAAAAAACAACTTCCTAAAGATTCTCTGGATACTAATAGAGCATTGCAGATTAAATCAGAGATTTAGTAGAGAAAATGAACTCAAAGTGCTAGCTTGCAAGTAAAAATGCAGAAAAAAGAAACTAATTGAGAAAAGAAGCTCTATTATTATCTCCAGAGTGCTCCTCTCAAAAATCAGAACAACCACTATCGTCTTCATTATCAAGGAGAGATTATGGAAAGGACTAATTATTTCCTTACGATGGCAGGGAAGATGATCACTGTGAGATTTTCAATGACAATTCATTTTTATCTGTGCTCCAAGCAGATGAAGGAACACCGATTAACACTTTTAGCAGTGATAAAATGAAGAATAATTGCTCAAAAAGTGATACTTTCAGCAAACGAAGCAATATCCTTGAGTATGCTAAGATTTATCCTTCCGGGTTGACTTTGGAAGGGAATTTAGATTCCAGAATCGGAGGGTCACAGTTTTTCTCTAATTTCTTCACTTAATCCTCTACAGCAACTCATTAGCATCTAGGTTCTCCCCATTTTGATGGATATTCATAGATTGACTATCAGTTTAAACCTCAATCTGAATTAAATATCCAAGAAGATTTTTAGACCAAGGAAGATTTCATAGATTTAAGCATAGAATAAGAGGATTAGAAACGAAGAGATTTTGAGAAAAGCTAGAGAAACTAATGAATTTAGGCATGAATTAAAAATAAGATACTCAGAGGTAGGGGGAAGGAAGAACAATTAAAAAATAAAAGAATCAACATTTGTACACACTCATACCCTCTACTTCACATTTCTTAATTTGAGAGCTGGGAATTCACTATTTAGATAAAGAATTTAAGGTATTAGTTTTAGTATTCCCCCAATTGTGGGGATAATAATGATAGTCTTAGAGCTATCTTTAGAAATGAGGAGTTTATTCAGAACGAGAGCTGCTGTTAAAAAAAATTTAAATTAATAGGAAAGTGAGTGAATATGCAATGAAATTATTGTTGTTTTTGTTGTTATTTGTTG
>Ga0302271_10002455_pt1 | contig 16672 bp, 8 predicted proteins | sample III_Bog_N1_1_FD_198767 | JGI IMG/M metagenome (GOLD analysis project Ga0302271, IMG submission 198767) | Peat permafrost microbial communities from Stordalen Mire near Abisko, Sweden - III_Bog_N1_1 | ecosystem: Environmental > Terrestrial > Soil > Wetlands > Peat | place: Sweden: Abisko...
ACATTACTTTCCATTCTGTTTATTTTTTTCTTAATAAAAAAGCTTACTTATTTCTTTTTATTTATTAGCCAGCCATAGACTTATTGCTTCATGAATTCCTCAATCGTTTTAGTGCTACATTATTATTATTCCTTTTCTTTTTGTCGTTCAATTTATTTGTATCAATCATTGAATCCTTAATTTCTCATTTAGATTGTTCTACCAGTCTTACCAGCATTCAAGCTTTTCCCTCTCAATTTAAAAGTTGGAGAGTTACTTCTTTTTAATTATTCTCCAAACGAAAGATTATCAACATCTTTCATCGAACGACACAGCAAACTAAACTCTAATAGAGCTTCATTTTATTTTGATATTTCTAGCAACTTTATATTTAATGAAATATTAAACAAAAACTGATAAACTCTATTCATAATACTACAAAACTCAAAGAAAAAACACCAAATATTACAAAAAAACAGATGGCAATGAGTGGATAATAAACTGAAATTAGACACACTAAAAATGTTAATTCTTGTTGTTCTCAGAATCTCCTTTTTTCCATTCCTTCTCTGAGTTTGTCAATTCCAATTAGGAACCGTTAAATAAACTGAAATCGTACACAATTATTGTAGTTTTTCTAGGCAATAATAAATATTCGCATTTATTGTTTTACTGACAACAGAATAGATGTATTATTTTAAAATGTTGCAGTATGCTACATCCTAAGAATTCAGTGGAGAAACTTCTTCACCAGATAAAGCTACTCCAATTATTTTCCTGTGAAGGGCCAGATCGCCTGTGTTATATTAAAAAAGCCAAAGACTGGCTTGGTTGATCCTCAGAAAAAGGAGATTATAATGCTAGTGATTGAATAAATACGTTTTAGTCTTTCCATTGTTATAACTTCTGAAGGCCTCCTTTTTAATTCCCTTCACAATAGCTATTATTTTCAACGAAATCTACGTCGGGACATTAAATTTTTTCATATTATCTGCACTGAGAATCTTAATTATGTTGTGCATGAACATTCTATGCAAGTCATGGAAGGGAAATGCGACTTTGTACTTGAGTTCTTCGCTTTCGAAATTTTTGAATTTACGATGAAAAATAAATTTTTCGACATAATTATAAGGCTCGACAGCTTCGGTGGTTTGGAATATCTACTCGCAAATCTTCTCTCCTTGAAAATCCACACTTTGTCTCATGTTCTCCTCTATTTTTTTTAAGACAGATTCTTAGGATTCCTTAGGCTGTTAATCGTTGGTATTTTGTCGAGCCAGAATCTATGTTATGATTGACTGATTGTTTATTGTTTCTGAAAATCGAGTTTGTTCATTTATGTTGAAGAAGGAGTAGAATGGATTGGCTGAGATAAAATTCACTTAGTCTTGGTTAAGTGATTCCAATGAAGGCACGGTATATTCTCGAGATACTTGAGAAGTGATGGTTTTATAAGAGAAAAGTGTCTGTCTGTTTTATTAAAGTTGTAGTTCTTCTTGTAATGGAACACGACTAGGTGCAATTTGTGAAGGTTCTTTTCTTAAATCTTGCACATTCGTTCTTCTCAATTTCTAAGGTAACTAGGAAGATTCCATTTATCGAAAACCTTCATTACTTTCTAATGGCAATAAATCGTTAGCTCCTATCCTGCTCACTACACCAACATTGTTTGGTCTGGAAATCGTGCCGTTCGTTGAAGAAATCATCTATTTTTTTTAAAAAGAACCGCTCAATTAATTTTCCCAGTAAAGTATGTTATGATTTAGTCTAATTCTGGTTCGATTTCCCACCCTGGTATTTAAAAATATGTAGTTTATCAGATTTCAATTAATTAGCCATGTAAATTTTTTTAATTAAGACTTGTGAATTTGTAATTTATTCATTTTTACTTTGAATTTAGCCTACTATTATTGCGGTTCGGATTCGTCTTTTTGGTTAATGGACAACCTATCTAAAGGCAGAGTTGTGTGTGAAAAAGCTAGTTTATCTTGTTATTAAGTTGAATTTCTTTGTTGGGTGCGCTCTTAGCCTTGAATTGATGTCACATTTAAGAAATATTAAAAATTATTTATGATACTATTTTTTCGGTCCTTTGTTTTGTTTACATTTCATTTCATGAGAATGAGATATCTTGTTTTTAAGCACGATCATTTGTGTATCCAGGGCATTCCAAAAAAGGTTTTTGTCTTATTTCTCATTAATTTAAACGAATTATTAGTATTCTTTGGACTTAATAAGTGCTCACTTGTCTGCGACTAAGGAAATATTAATTCCCTGCAAATTATCTAAGTATTTTTTTACAAAGTCGAAATACAAACAAAGTTCATTAAGATGTAGTTAGATTGATTTTATTACTTTCAAGTGTCATTTACAGTGCTTCCCAAGGATTAAATGAACAGCTCTGAAGATTGATTGAATCTTAGCTTCACAATATTAAAAAATACAGCAAGTAAAATTAATTCGCTCGAACTACCTAGTGTAATTAATGATATGAAATGAAGGTCGCTTTAAATGATCCTTCTTGATAAGAACATAGAACCATTTTAATATTGCTTATATTATTACTAATAATTGAGCATAGTATGATATGTTAGGTAGATCAAACAAAATTAGAAGTAATAATACTTGTAACTTTTTATTTGATTGTAACTCTGTGAAGTATTTGCAATTTAATGGAATAATTTGTTTTATTTTTTGAAGGAGTCTCTTCAATCTAACAACTTTTTTATCATTTCAGTGATTATTATTATTATTATCAACCGAAAATCTAAAAGGATCATGCAGTTGACCTTCATATCATATTATTATTATCGAATTATTTATATTGATTTTCTTTGAAGAAACAATGGACTTTTTCAGAAACTGACTAATTTCTTCGCATGTTTCCTTTTAAAACCATTCAATCATCATCATGCTCATTTATTGAATCAAGATTCTTTCTCTTACTGAGTCCATCTTTATTTGTCAGCAAATTCAATATTAAAGATATTCTTTTCATTTTTGAATGGATTCATTGCCAAACATTCTCAAAAAAGAGCTCATACTTCTTACATATCTAGTTAAGGAATTTGATTGTTTAGATCAGTGCTGTGACCAACAGGAATTGTTCATTAATGATAATATCCTTGTGAATTGGTGCATTTTTAAATATCCTAAATGCTTTAGTTGATGTATTTAATATCTGGTTGCTATTACATTAAACGATAATGATAATTTGAGATTACCTTACTTTCCATTTTGTTTATTATTTTTCTAATACTAAAAGCTTGCTTATTTATTTTTACTTCTTAGTCAGCCATAGACTTATTGCTTCATGAATTCATCAATCGTTATAGTGCCACATTATTCATTTTTTATATTTTGTCGTTCTATTTATCTGTATCAATCATTGAATCTTTAATTTCTCAGTTAGATTATTCTACCAGTCGAACTAGCAGTCCAAGCATTTCCCTCCCAATTAAAAAAGCTAATAAAAAAGTTCGAGAGTTACTTCTTTTTAATTATTCCCCTCCATACGAAAGATTATGAGCTTCATTAATCGAACCACACAACAAACAAAAACTCTTATCGAACTTCATTTTATTTTTATATTTCTAGCAACTTTATTTTAATGAACTATTGAACAAAAACTGATAAAATCTTAGAAAAATACTACAAAACTCAAAGGAAAAAACACAAAATACTACAAAAAAACAGATGACAATGAGAGTGGACAATAAACGAAAAAAAAAAGTAGTAAAAAATTGAAATTAGACACACTAAAAATGTTAATTATTTTTGTTCTCAGAATCTCATTATTGAAATTCCTTCGCTGAGTTTGTGAATTCCACTTAGGACCCTTAAAACATACTGGAATCGTACACAATTATTGTAGTTTTTCTAGGCAATATTCGCATTTATTGTTTTACTGACAACAGAATAGATGTATTATTTTAAAATGTTGCAGTATGCTACATCCTAAGAATTCAGTGGAGAAACTTCTTCACCAGATAAAGCTACTCCAATTATTTTCCTGTGAAGGGCCAGATCGCCTGTGTTATGTTAAAAAAGCCAAAGACTGACTGGGTTGATCCTCAGAAAGAGGAGGTTATAATGATAATGATTGAAGAAACACGTTTTACTACTTCCATTGTTATAACTTTTGAAGGATTCAGTTTTAATTCCCTCAACAATAGCTGTTATTTTCAACGAAATAAAAGTCGGGACATTATATTTTTCCATGTTATCTGCACAGAGAATCTTAATTATGTTATGCATGAACATCCTATTCAAGTTATGAAAGGGAGATACGCCTTAGTACTTGAGTTCTTCGCTCTCGAAATTTTGGTATTTTTTGTGAAAAATAAACTTTTCGACATAATTTTCCGGCTCGTCTGCTTCGATGGATTCGAATATCCACTCGTAAATCTTCTCTCCTTGAAAATCCACACTTTGTCTCATGTTTTGCTCGACTTTGTTTAAGATAGATTCTTAGGATTCCTTTGGTTGTTAATCGTTGATATTTTGTCGAACCAGAACATATGTTGTTATTGAACGATCGTTTAATGTTTCTGAAAATCTAGCCTTTTCATTTATGTTGGAGAAACAAGGATTGGCTGAGATAAAATTCATTTGGTCTTGGTTAAGTGATTCCAATGAAGGCACTGCATATTCTCGAAAAACTTGAGAAGTGATGGATTAAAAAGAGAAAAATGCCTGTCTGTTTTCTTGCAGTTGTAGTTCTTCTTATAACGGGACAAGACTAGGTGCAATAACTGAAGACTCTTTTCTTAAATTTTGAACATTAGATCTTCTTAATTACTAAAGTGGTTAGGAAGATTCAATTTATTGAGAACCTTCATCACCTTCTAATGGCAAAGAGTCGTTAGTTCCTATCCTGGTGATTACAACAACATTGCTTGGTCTATGAATTGCGTCATTCGTTGAAGAAATCATCTATTTTTAAAAAGAACCGCTTAATTTTCCCAGTAAAGTATTTTTTTAAGACTTAGTCTAATTATGGTTAGATTTCCCACCCTCATAAGTAGTTTGTAAAATTTCAATTAATTGAGCAAACAATTTCTCTTAATTTACATTTGTGAATTAATAATTTATTCATTTTTACTTTGAATTTAACATATTACTATTGTGATTTGGATTCGTCTCTTTGGTTAAAGGGCAACCCATCTAAAGGCAGAGTTGTGTGAGAAAAAGCTAGATTATCTTGTAATTAACTTGAATATCTTTGTTGTGTGGGTTCCTAGCCTTAAATTTAGCCTATTAATGCATCCATTATGAGAAATTAACTAGAATCTGAGTTTTTCTTTTATGATGAATAATTTTTATTCAATTTGTTTTTTGGGATATTATCATTAATTTTACCACTTTCCACACTGTCACACTTAAGAAATATTAAAATTAATCCATGACATTATTTTTTCGGTTCTTTATTTTGTTTGCATTTTATTGAGAAAGAGGTAATTTGGATTTAAGCAAGTCCAATCTGTTTCCAGGCGTTCCAAAAATGGCTTTACTTATTTCACATAAAATTAAACGAATCTTTCATTTTATTTGTAGTTTAAAAGTGCTCACTTGTTGGCGACTAAGGAAATATTATCTAAGTAATTTTGACAAAGTCACAATACAAACAAAGCTCATTAGAATGTTGTTAGATTGATTTTCTTATTTTCTTGTGTGTCATTTACAGTATTTCCTAAGAATTTTAATTAAGAGCTTTAAAGATTGATTAATCTTTGTCTCACACTATTAAAAAGTCAGCAAGTAAAATTAATTAGCTCGAACTACTCAGAATAATTAATAAATGAAGCAGTTCTTGTTATTTAAAAGGGCTGGCTCATACTTAATGGCAGATTAGAAGTTCAGGAGTTTAAAAAGATTAATGATTATTTTGGCTTTTTTCTATTTTATTAAGCAGCTAACATTACAGTTTATTATTTCAAACAAAACATCGATGCTTTTATTAAAAAAATTTCTGAAGCACAATCTAATCTTGAGCCGATCAAAGAAAGAAATTATTCTAAAAATAAAATAAACAAACTAATCTTCTAATTGAAGGTTGATTTGAAGCTTGCCCTTTAGAAAAATATTTCAAAAGATTGAATAGCACAGTCTGTAAGAAGATTAGATTCAATCTATTCTTGCAAAAAAAGGAATAAATCTTTAAATATGTAACCTAATTATTTATAAATAATCAAAATTGGTCTTAAAATAAGGATCTTTTCTTTATTTTTAGGGAATTACTTTTTTTTTGCTGTTATTGTTGAAAAACTCAAGACTTGCTTTAAGAACAATAGCCTTAATGCCCATTTTGTTACATCTTCATTGGTAAATTTTATTTTAATATTAGACCCTATCACTAAGCACCAATCAACCAAACTATTGGAGTTTTTGGCTCAAAAGGAAAAGTAATTTAATCTAAAAATTAAATTGCTTTTGTTCAATTTCTTAATTTGACTTGCTTCCCATTAAAGTATTTTATTCTTTCTCAGGCAACTAATTTAACTATTGGTTATTTTTTACAAAATTTACCCCACCAAAATAAGATTTAATCAATTATCATACCAAATTATAAGAATAGGAGGGACCATTAATTGATGTAGGACATAATTTTTATGGGCAAGATAAAACATCATTAAAAGGAATTTTCCAACTCAGCATTGCGAACATTTCAAGATTTCTTGAAGATGTTTTTGCTTTGAGCAGGAGCATTAAATGTAGAAGAAGTGCTAGAAATTTTAGATTGTACAGGCTTTGTTGGGGAAGTATGGGAGATTCCGCTGGTTTTGGATTATACAGGAGTAGTTTAGTAAGGTGAGCGCATAGCTGAGGAAGTTGAACTGACTCCGTTTTATTAGCTGAAAGTCTTCGGAGCACTTAGAGCAATACTTTTGGGTTTATTTATCACATTCTTGCAGCTGGGGATATGTCTTTCTGCAGCTTATTCGTTGAATTTACGTCCACAATACGGACAAGGGACTAAATTATCAGTGTTCGCCTTGGGAGGTGGTCCAACTGATCTGATATCTCCTCCTTTTTCCTCAACTTCTTTAACCTTCTTCATATATTGCATACTTTAAATGAATTCTTCATGTTATGCTTTCCAGTTTCCTTCTTTCTTTTTTGTTGGTTTGTCTGTTTTTGGAGGTTCAATTTCCTTTTTCTTCAGTTCACTTGGACCTTTGCAGACTTTTTAATGCTTAGCTACTCTATCAGCGTTAAAATTCCTTCCACACTTTGAGCAAGGAACTAGATTACTGTCACCTCCTTCATCATCTTCAGGGACGTTATTCAGATTGTATCCTTTACTGGGGACAACATCTGCAGGAGAAATAGAAGTTTCTGGTTTTTCTGCTGGTTTATTAACTGGTTTGAAAGGTTTGTCAGCTGTACAGACCTTTGAATGATGCGATAAGGCTGATTCTGTGAAAGTTCTTTAGCAAAACTATGGAAAAAAAATACAAAAGCAAATAAATATGGTATTTTTCAGCTTTATTTTTTTTGGTCATCTTTGGAAATAGCAAACCTTGCATGTTATTAGAGAATCTGTGTTGTAAGTATCAATTGCTTTAGAGTTGTATGCTTCCATTTCATTACTTGAAACCTATCCACCAAGCATTGCAGTTAACGCAGCAGGTTATTTAGGCAGGGGTCTTCTGTCTTTTTTTGGAAGTTTTTCTTACTCATTGTACCACTTTTACTCACATCTTTTAAACAAAATAGATCAGAAATCTCTAAATCTGCTTTAATTTTCTTACGATTTTAGATGAATAGACAGACTAGTTGTTCCAAATTCTCTTCCACATATGTAACCTGCCAAATAAATTAAAAATTTATTATCCAAGAGTATCTTCATGACAATTTGATGTTCTTACACACAAGAGTTCTTGGTCTTTGTAGGCCTTTTGGTTCGTTGCTAGGGGGAGCTTATTATGGAGTATTAGTTTTTTTGATTGTTATGGGAGCTGTCTTTGGAGCTGTCCCTGATGAGGTCGAGGCTCCTCCAGTTCCTTTGCATACAGCTTCATGTTTGTCAATTCTATCAGCTGCGAATTTTCTGGCGCACTTTGAACATGGAACGAGATCTTAGTCTCCTCCTTCTTCGGCAGAAGGACCTTATTAGCCTTCTCTGTTGATAGGTTTAAATGGATTTTCAGCTGTACAAACTTTCGAGTGATGGTCAAAGGCTTCTTGTTTAAATGTTCTTCCACAATGCTCCACAAAAGAAGAAGAAAATTATTTAAAAAATCAAGTAATAATTCAATAATTCAAGTGCTCTTGCTGGTGAAAATAAATAAGATACCTTGCAGGGAACCAACGCTGTAAAGTTATAAGAGTTGAATGCTGTCTTATTATACTTTTCTATTTCTTCCATGGGCATATCTTCATTTTCAAGTAATTCGAAGAGTCCCTGAGGAGGCTACGGCATTGGTCTCCTATCTTTCTTAGGAAGCTTAGATTGCTCATTTTCCCATTTTTCTTCGCAAGTTTTCAAATGTATTAACAGACTCTTGGTTCCATACCTACAAATACAAAGATAAATCAATGAGCTACCTACCTCTGCAGAATATTCAATTATCAACAAAATTGCTTCAACATATGGGAGATAATATCAAAATAAATCTCCTGAAATAATCAACTTAACTTCATATCACAATCAAAAGCAATTTTGTATGGCTCTCCTTAAATTCCTTAAATTAATCTAATTCCCTTTAAAATCTTTAATTATTTTTACTCTCTCCCACAGATAAAGCACATAAGTGTCTTTGGTCTTATCAATGGCTTCATGGAAGAACCAAAAGAAGATGAAGAAGAAGCTGTTGTGCTCTTTGAATCCGATTACGGCTTTTGTAAGGAACCTCCTGCACTTGGTTTAGTTTGATTAAGAGAAGGCTTAGACTTATCAAATTTAGGACACACACTCTCATGCTTGGCAATCCGATCAGGAGCGAATTTTCTGCTACAATAAGTACATGGTACTAAACTATTTGCATCGTTATCAGCGTATTCTGATGGCCCATCTGACTATCCTCCTGATCCTGGAAGTGGCTTGAAAGGATTCTCCTTACTACAAGCTTTTTGATGGTGTTCTAATGCTTCTGGCTTAAAGCTTAAAATACAGGTTAGAAATCTTTTTTTTTAGATTTTTATCTGAAAACTTACGTTCTATTGCAATTTGGACATTTCACTAGAGCCTCATTGTTGTATTTCTTGAAAGCACCACTATTGAAGTCACCGATATCAGCTTATGTGATATGAGGATTTGCAAGTAGCTCTTCAAGTCCAACGGGAGGAAGTGGAATAGGTCTCCTTTGAGATTTAGGCTTCTTTCCTTCTTCAACTTCCCACTTTTATTGGCATGTCTTAAGATGGATACCAAGTGACTTAGTTCCATACCTAAAAATCATAATACAAAACGGTTAACATTTCTATTAAGCCATAACAATATTCTTGATGCTCACTCTCTACCGCAGATGTAGCACATCAACGCAATCGGTCTGTTGAAACTCATATGTGTCTTTGATTTTATTTTATAAATCCTAGAAAAATTGTGAAAATTGATTGTCTGATCTGTTTATTTGTTGCCTGTATTATCTTAAAAGAACTGAAAAACTTTAATTATATTTATTTTTAGGATCAAAGAAACGAGATTTCACTGGATTTTATTGAAACTAATTATTGTTTCTAAAGGGTGCCCAATTATTAATGATCCGAAAGAGATCATTGATGCAATCTCTGTGAGTTTTTAATTGTTATTATCAAAAATATCATTTTTTAATAAATAGACACAACCAATTAGGAGAAAACATCAAACATTATGAAATAATGATACGAGATATATTTAAAACAGAATTGACATATTGTTAATCTTGCAATAGCTTCTAAAGCCTCAATCTAATAATTAAATGAAATTGCAGTGATTGATAAGAGTGAGATAACTTTTGTTATTTCATAATAATTTCCTTTATTTTAATTAATTATTGATGAATACTCAATATTCATGATCTCGTTATACTCCAGAACATTTTCTATTACTCATTCGAGCTTTGATGTTCATTTTGTATCTCCAGCAGCTATTGAGCAAGTTCTTAGTTGCATCTTTTTAACTCATTAATAATGAAAGTGTTCTTTTCCTCTCGATCTCCTAATATCATAAAAACAACTTATCAATATATTACCCCTCCCCCAAAGCAATATTCAATTTACGCAATGCATGAAGCTGTGTTGCTTGATTTCTCAATACTTCTGGAGTAAATCCAAGTTGCGAATGTTTTTGTCTCAACTTCCTGCGCTTAATTTCCAGTTTGTTCACATGTGAGTCTGCTTTGTTTATCTCCTCTCCCACTCGTTTTAATTCATCTTCTAATTCTCTAAGCTCCTTATCTAATATCTTAGCTTCATCTTCTTCTCTTTAAGCTCTATTAATCCTTATAATTTATTCTTTCTCTGAAGAATCACCTTGATTTAACCATTTCCTATCTTTCCTTGAGCTTTCCTTTATCCCAGATCTTGAATTACTACCATCATTGCGTGCTCCCATCTAAGGTATTGTCCTTTTGTTTTAACTCCCCCCGATATCACCAGCACTAAGTCGATCCAAGCTACTTTCTCCATCTTTAAAACGAGAATAACATGACTATTCTCTAATTTATCTTATTTTCTCATTTTCTTGAGATGACGACGATCCTTCTTCTAAGATGCTCTCATATAAATACAATCTGTCCTTGGAAGAGACATCAGATTAAGCTATTTCTCTTGAATTTTACAAGTACGCTTGATTCTTTATTATATCTGATGCAATATCCTCCAAGATTGTATCAGGAATATTTTAACTTTTTGACGAGACATTTGATGCTAATTATGAGTTTAGTAAATCAATATCAAGCATGCCTTAATTCACATAGAGATTTTTGGGATTGCTAGTAGATTGGGGTATTGTTTGGCCTATCTAATACCCCCCTGAGATTCTCTAAGCATTTAGTATTCCATTTAGCAAATACTATTGATCTTGATGATTTTTGTTTTTGTTTTCTTTTCTGATATTTCTATTGTCATGTGTTATAAAATGATCATTATTTCTTATCTTTGAAGCTTCATTTGCATTAAAACCATCTCTTGTAGGATAGGAAGAAAGATACACTCCAAGTGATGCTTCAGCTGCTGCAGCTGTTTCTCTGAGACTCTTATGAGAATCAAAAATGTTACTCAACATATCAGAAGGTTCATAAGATTATTCCTATTCGCTGCATGTTTCTTGTTCTTCCTCTTGAGAAACAGCATATTCTCTATTGCTTTAGTTATGATCACTCCTTTGTTTTTATTCTGACCATCTCGAATAGAGTATATTTTATTTATGTGAACTCATATTCGTAATTCTATCAGCGTTTTCTACAACTTTTCCTTTCTGAGGATGCTACATTGATTATTTAAATTGCTGTTGAGCTACAAAAGTTTGAGGATAGCTAGGATTTTATGGCCGAGAGGCTAGGGAAGACTCTTGAATAGCATTGCTGGTGAAACTCATTAACTAGCACACAATAATTAATATCCACAAAAATTAATTATTATTTTAACACACTTTCAACAGCCGAATATTACAAAAAAGATTCGTTATGATCTGTGCAAGGTCAATTTAATAACAAAGCTAACAACCCACCAGAAATATTTAATTATTTCTATTCGTGAATATAAAACTTTGAACATGATCTAGCACAACAAACATTTCAGCTTTCTTGAATCTCTTAAAATAGCAAACAAAAAATGGTACTACTAAGTACATAATAAAGAACAAGATATTGCTAATTTTATGTTGACCTGCTCTTTCTTTATTTACTTCAATAATAAAAAGAAGAAAGATTAGCATCAATCAATAGGAGAAATTTCGTAAAAATGTTAATGGGTGGAAATTAAAAATTTGGGGTCAGTATTGGAAATGGTAGCACTAATGTACAAATTCAATTTAAGGAGATATGACAATTGGTAATTAAGCAAAATTTATCAGCTTCAAATATTTTAAAAACAATTTTTTCTTTCTATTCACCAAATGAATAATTAAAAAGATCTACAAGCAATTTAAAGGACTCAGAAATCTAAGGGGTCAGGGATAAGATCCAAACTTAGAAAAATTGTCTGGGTATTAACTGCCACTGCTTTTGTCCTCATTATCTCTTTAGGCAGAGATGTTAGCGCTTATTTCGCAGCATCTATCATCGGTAAAATCTAAAACTTTGAATGTTTTTGAGAGATTATTCTTTGTTAAATTCTCATATTATTATGATCATATTTTGCCAGTGATCATCTCAGTTGTGTTCCAAATCATGGCGAAATATATTGATTTAGCCATGATGACATGGGACTTAGCTATTTCTCTTGCTTGTGGATACTTTCTCGCTTTTGCTGCCTTGTAGATCATCTTATTATTATCATTGATCACCAATTTATGAAGATTTATTTACTTTTCAAGTATATTAGTATCAATGGACACAGCCGAAGCAGTCAGGAATGAAAATCTCTTTAGACAATCCCAAGCTACAGCAACCTCAACTACATACAATGAGACGTATTTTAAGTGGTGGAAAGTCATCTACTGGTCGATGATAGGTCTAAACATGGTTTTTATGAACTTATAAAATCTCTTTCATAAAACTGGGCATCTCTACTTCTTATCTCGCATTAAAGCAACCATCATTGTAAAAAACATCAATCTTTTTCTACTCAACATTGAGCATTAGATCTACTAATCAATTTGAATCTTTTTTACCTTTTTTTCAATCTAGGCCTATGGAAAACTGTTAATTGTCTTTGTGATTCCTTATGTGATTGGATGCATAGTCATCTTTATCTTCACAAAGTCTGTAGAAGTTAATGTTATGACATAAGTTTTTCTGCTTCTCTCAAATGTCTATGGTATCACCGTCCTTGTTCTTCTCATAGGATACGGATTAGTGTAATTTCCCTATTCGTTATGGCGAAAAACATACTCCAATCGAACTTTGGATTTATATCTCACTCAAGCTGATGCACTCTACAATAGATACCTTGAAGTAATTGTAAACTACTTCGAGAGGAAGGCATTCAGTATTTTTGAGTACTCAGTCACTTTCTTTTATTTATTTTTCCTTCAAGACTCAGCAATAAGTAGCAACAGTGAGAATGAGGACACTCATTGATAAAATGTTTGATGGACATGAATTGGCTAAATTCAAGCCTAAGTTGAGCAACGAGCTACCGAATCTCGAGGAATATTTAGCTGTTAAAATGAGCTCAAATTCAAATCTCAAATAGTTTGCAGAAATACCTACTGATGTAAAAAATTGAAGTTATTTACACATTGTAATGCACTTAAATATCGTTTTATGGTATTGATAGATCACTGAAGATGTGGTAGCCCAAGTAAGGTATTAATTGAAGGCAGCAACTTATAACTTCATAAAAGTTTTCAACAAATGGAAACAAGTAAACAAATAATTCAACACCAATAATATTCAATTTAACATCATTTTTGGCTTGAAAAAGCACTGCGATCATATTTATATGATAGTTGAGATTACGTCCTTAGAGATGAAGAAGGCACCACAGACTCAGAAATATCCTGATGATTTGAAAAAGGAATAATAAAGAAATCAAAAAGATAAAACTCAGATTGTGAGTACATTTCTAACCTCTTCTTCAAGTGCAACATCCCCCTTAGACTACAAATAGCTAAAATCTAAGTACATGAGCACTCTTAAGACTCTGATCTATCGAATCTCTGCTATTTTGTTTGGGATCTTTTCATTGTTAATTCTCTTTTGTGAAACAGCATTAATCTTCTCGACTGAAAATAACGATGCAATTCTGTTCTACAAGGTAAAACAATAACCCATAATCTAATTCCGTTTAATTGTGTTTTATTAGATAATCAAGGACAGTACAAACATAGGAGGAATCACCTTTCTAATAATCCTAGTTCTTGGCTATATCATTTTCTGTTCTATCTTTGCTCTTTTCGAGATTGACCTTGGAGCTGGTTTCGAGATCTACCCCTATCACACACATCCCTTGACAATGATGTTCAACTCAAAGACATGCGGGACAATAGCTGTAAGCATAGGATTAAGTTCATTTTTTCTGAAACTAAATGTACTTTTTCTCCATAGATTCCATTGATTTACAACGTGATGCTGATCTTTTAACAAGTGAACAATAGCACTCTTCACGTGAAATCTGGTTTTGACACTTTTTATCAGCCTTTAACATCAGTTCCGTTCTTTGGGTCTATGTATAACCTAATAGTATGCTTGCTCATTGCAGTCGTTGGCTTTCTCTCGCTTTTTTCATCAGTAAAAAATATTGTTTCTAAAGTGACAAAGAACAAAATAAGCATTGCTGGGGGTGATGTTATCTAAGAGAAGATTAAAGATGGTGAAAAGTATGTGCTTTGGGAGTGGTAAAGGAGGAAAAGAGCACAGTAAATCAAAAAACTCAGCAGAAGAAATAATGACGAAGAGGATTCTTTAGAAAATTCAGATCCAATAAGCTCATGCTGGAATAGATTCAAAGTGAAATTCCAAAAGAAACAAGCTTAAGTTCCTATTGAATAAAAGAAATCTATTGAACTGAGAGCTAATTCAGGGATTTATTTCTAGTAACAATCTAAAAGCAGCGAAGAAAATGAAATTATTGCAAAAATCAAGTATCAGCAGCAGATTCTGAATGAGTTATCTATTGAAGAAATTGTTAATAATAAAGGGAATAAATATGAAATCAATCAGGAATCTGAAAAGCCAAGCTTTTAACAAACTTCTTTGTCTTCAGCTCGACAAAACAATACAGAAAGGAGATCAACTCTTTCATAAAGAACTGCCACATCTGAATTAAATAATAAAATCAACAAAAAAGGGAATGGAACTATGAAGATTTTAGGTTCTATTGTCTTAGAAGCACGTGACTCAGCAGAATCTTCAGCTGTTAAATAATAACCAACCACAATTCAAAATGCAAAAGATCTACATCAATTTGAAGTCAACATGAACAGTAATAGTGAAGTATACCCTCAAGGAAATAGTAAGAGTGAAAAGAAACAATAATGCGAATAGAAAAGAAGAGAAAAAACATGTAAAAATGAATTAATAGCAGAGACAGATTCTTCTTTAAATTGTTCGAATTCACTTTAAACTCAAGGAATAGCTTTGAATTTATACCAAAATGAAGAAAAATTTGGAGAAAGGTTAAATTAAAATGAAGGAGAAGAAGAGGAGTAGTAGTAATAGAAATGGTAGTAAAAGTAATAGTTTTAAGTATCTAAACTAAAGAAATTTCCTGACTTCGGAGGTTGGGTGCTCAAGAAAAGTGAGAATCAAATGATACGGAAACTCTAAGGATGGAAAAAGAAATACTTAGTGCTTCATTAATCAGAACTAACTTACTTCGAAGATGAAGAGAAGAAGCACAACGGGCATGTCATAAAATTAAAATAGATCAAAAACATCAAATTTTACATCGAAGATCCTAAAAAAGAGAGCAGAGACGGGAATTTAAGATTCTTAGTTCACTGCGATGAAAGGAAGTACGATTTCAAAGCAAATACTCCCTAAGAAGCGATTTCTTGGGTGCAGAAAATCAAATAAGCTCTCTCATTGATATGAAAGAATATGTTAGCAAGCAACAATGATTCCTAATAGATAATTCGTTAAATGCTCTTTAAAAAAAGAAAAATGAAATAATGAAGAGAAAAAAAATATGTTTTTTTAATTAATGGAGGTTTTCTAAACTTTTCCACAAATTGTTTTAGATTCTACAAAATAAAGATAAGATGTTTTGATAATCGTGTTTGACATAATCATCATTTTCTCAATTATTTTAGAATCATTTCTTTTCCATCAGTTTTGATGTCCTTTCTTTTAGTGATAGAAACAGGAAAAAAAAGTGTAAACTAGTTAAGATAATTAATACTCCAGAAAGAGTTTGAAGAAAAAAGAATTTGATTTTTCAAAGTAACAGTTAAAAGTTAAGGATTGTTAGTTCTGGTCGTTTTAAGCTGGAAGTTAAAATAAGAATTAAGGAAGTTTGATAGGGAGTAAAAGAATCACAATTATAAGCAGTGATCGATGGAAGTGATATTAAAAAACTGAAAAGATTAATTGGAAGGTATATTTTTACAGATTAATCTGAATAAAAATAAACTAGCTATTGATAGCACAAGAAAAATAAATAAAGCATATCTTACAAAGAAATGGGGTGCACAACATCGAAATCTTCTAATAGAAGCAAAGAAAAACCAGCTGAATAGACAAATGGAGAAACTACCAAAACAGCGGAAAAGCCGAACACTGGTTGAGTTTAGTTTAGTTTCATTTGAAAATGAGGGAGGTTAATAAGTTTATTTGAAATAGTGATCGATAACATTAAGGATTTCCACTTCTCCACTGGTGACATGGTTGGATTTAATAAAGGGTAAATTAGCAAGGACTACACTCTTATGAATCCTCCACTTGGAAAAGGTATATAAAACAAGATATTGAATGAAAAGTAGATCAAAATAAGAATGGGAAGAACTAAAAGAATGCCAATTTTATTGCTTTTTTGAATAGGTGCATTCGGGGAGGTTAGAAAAGCAGTGCATAAGCAAACTTAAATTCTCCGAGCTGTGAAAATCATCAACAAGCAGCAGACTCCCAAAGAAGAGCAAATTAGATTGTAAAACGAAGTAGAAATC
>Ga0302271_10002456_pt1 | contig 16671 bp, 10 predicted proteins | sample III_Bog_N1_1_FD_198767 | JGI IMG/M metagenome (GOLD analysis project Ga0302271, IMG submission 198767) | Peat permafrost microbial communities from Stordalen Mire near Abisko, Sweden - III_Bog_N1_1 | ecosystem: Environmental > Terrestrial > Soil > Wetlands > Peat | place: Sweden: Abisko...
TCAAGTTCTTTTAGATGCAAAAAATATGCATATCCACACAATAATTAATGCATGAATATCTTCATTAATTCACCCCCCCCCAGTTTTTTCTTAGTTTTTAATTCTTATTTTTATTCAAGGAGCTCCCATTGTGTTTGAAGGGTTGTTCCTTTATTGGAATTGAATTAACTGATTAAGTTAAAATTTTGAAGGAATCATATGATTTGTAAAATGGTTTTGATTTGGTAACAAGCAAAAAATAACTAATTGTAATGATAAAAAGATACGTAGGGAAAAAAAATTTTAATAAAAGCTCTTTTAATTTGACATATTGAAATAATAAATTAAAGCATTAGCATTTTTCATCTAGGATTGGGGAAAGCATCAATTCTTTGTTTAATGTTGATTTGGACAATTCAATTAAAATTAAAGCTTAAGATCACTTTTTAAGATGAATTTTTATGGTTGATTACAAAAATGAAAATAATTTCTAAAAAGTTATGTATCCTCTTTTTTAGAATTATCATCGTTTAAAATATTATATTGCTTAACAAAAAAAAATCACTAAATAATTCTTGAAACATTGGTTCACATTTTTTTTAGATCACTCAAAGCTAACTTTTTCTGAAAAATATTAGATATTTCTAAGAATTGACTCATTATAATTAATGCAAGTAAGTTAAAAACTATTGAAAACTCAAGATAAAAACTGAGAAGAAAATTGAAGTATTTTGATTTTTCAAAGGAATCTGTAAAGAAAAAGAAAAAAATTGAATAGGGCTATTAAAATTGATGAATAATTGGAGGGGACAGTGTAAATAGAAGATTGGGGAGAGAAAGATAAGGAGTCAAATCAATTAAAAGTTTTTCTTTTTTAAAGATTATTTTAAAAAATTTGAAGCAACTAATAATGTATTTTAGAAGAGTTTTTTAAGATTTTGAATGTGTGCCTGTCTTTGTCTGAATATGTATGGTTCTAATTACATTTACAGATAACAATTTAGAATTGATCATTTAGGTTGAGAAGCAAGTTTATAAATGAAAGCAGAAATAAATATTAGAAGTCACAAAGATACCCCTATTTGGAAATAATCACTAGGAAATGTATGGCACAAAATGGTGACTCGACAAGACAGTAAATTAATGAGTTAAAATTTATGCTCTAAATCAAGTTCCAAGGGGGTATGAAATGAGTATATTGCTTAGAAATATATCCAAGCAGCTAATAAGCTTACAGAGAAATGCTCCTGGTTCTATTTTTATGAATTTAAATATTATTCACAAACTTTATCAAAAAACAAAGAATTTAAAAATCAGAAAAGATGGGAATTATCATCAAAGAGACAAAATCAATGATCAGAAATCACATGAAACATAAAAATTTATTTGATTGTGGGGACGCCGCTATCAGATTTGGTAAATACCTCCTAATTTTTATCTTGAGGAGTAGATAATTATTCAAACGGGTAGGTTTAGTTTTCAAGGAATTGGAACTGATTTTACATGTGTTTGTCTAAACGAAGAATGATATTGAAGTTAGAGATTTCACCACAACAATTCAAAATCAAGAAATTTCTATGTTTCGATGCGATTTAGGAATGCCATTTAAGTTAAATAATAAAGAGGATAAAAATCCACTAAATCAACAACAAATAATTACCTTCAAATGTTAATTACCTCTTTAGAGTTTGTTTGCGCCTCTTTTTTTCAAAGTTGATTTTAAGTTACAAAAAATATGTGATAACATCATACAAATCGAATTTGAATTTAATGTTTGTGTCAAACAAGCCACTTTGTAGCATTGATTTTTTTATTCCGAAACGCTTACTCTCTTGATTCTCGTTTACATTCGTTCTTAAGATTAAAAGAATCTGTTTTTTTGTTGTTGTCGCTTACATGGTGGGGAGATAACCTCTTATGGAGATCCATCATCCATAATAATAATAATAATCTCAATGTATTTAATAGCTTAAAAAAAAATAATTATGAAAAGTCCATTGTTAAACATCATGAACAAACTCCATATCCTGCATATCCTTGAGAACAATATCTTGAAGGACAAGGAAACGATTAGTAATGAAGGAAAATACATTTTTAGATCAATATTTTTAAAGCAATCAGGCATACTTTTATTCATGTTTTATTAACTCTCTTGTTTAAAACAACTATTTCTAATTTTCGAATAGAAATTCAAAAAGAGCTAGCTACTCCAGTTATCCGACTTATCTGCTAAGCATAATTATTTAGCCACAAATTAGCTTAAATAGACGTATCAACAAAAGCAACAGGCATTTAAAAAACAAAAATAGAAACGAATCTAAAGTAATCCACAAAGAAATATTTGGCATTAATTGATTTTAAGGATAGCAAACATAAAGAATAAAAAGTGTTGTGAAGCATGAATTAATTATGCCATCATCCTTAAACTCGCTTAATCTGTTGAAATTTCAAAAAAAATTGCATAAGAATATTTTAATTCGGCTATATATGAGAAGTCTAAAAAATCAAATCAAAGTAATATGATAAATTATTCTCCATTAAATCTGTGTATTAATAAAAAATATAGTAGAATAAGAGTATTACTAATGATTCTGTTTATTTTATTTTTTATTAAAAAGTTCATTTTTTATGAGATAAGCAAATAAATTGGATTTGCAATGGAATTATTATGTTGGTAAAAAATGAGTTCCATATCCCAAATAATAAAGGTAAAATACTTAAATTGAGAGAAATCAGTAATCTCACATTAGAAAAGGAGTTAGCAGTAGTTAATGATAAAGATTCATGAGATTGTTGTGACTTTCATATTATTTTTCGAGTGTCAAGATAGCTGGTAGATATTATCCATATTTTCATGAAAACTTCGGAAACTTCTAATATTTGATTGAAAATATTTGAAATAATAAAGGAAGTGGATAATAGCTTAAGTTGTTGTAAACCAAAAACGAAAGGATAAAAATGAAATACAGAGAGATAAAAAGGGAAAGTCAAACACAAAAAAATGAGGGTAGCTGTGCCAAAAAAAGGAGAGGAGGGGTGGGGGAAGAGTTATTATTTTAAAAAATGGATTGTGTGTGGGTGTGGCGGATATTATCTTATGAGAGGATGCAAAGAAGGAAGCAGAAAGAAATTTCTTAAATTTTCTCAGCGACTTTTCTTATTGTGAGAGGGTTTCTTGATGAATTTTTTTATTGGCACGACTTGGTTGTTGATTTGTAGAATCTTTTGGTTTTCAATAGCCTAAAAGCTATCGTCTTTGAAGCATTCTTCATTTAGATTTAAAGAGGCATCAGTGGATATATATTTATCTTCATGGCTGAGATAGGAACTATTGGGGTTCACATCTAAATCTTCTTCGAATTGTTGAGAAGGAAAAGGATACTTTTGAAACAGCGACTAGCTGCTATACCGAAGCATTTCCATTTTGTCTTGAAAGTCTGGTTATTTTAGGGTTTGGAGATTTTCTAGAATATCGATCAGTTCCTAAGGTTTCATCATTTTCTTAAGAAAATTTTCTCTCTTTTAAGAAAAAAACAGTTTAACATCTTCTTCAAGATTAGAAACTATCTTCATAATATCTGAGTTAGATAATTGATTGTCATATTTAGTAGAGGATTATGATTCAAAATTGAATTTCTCACTGTTTTCTCCTTCTTTCTCTTCTCTTTCATCTGTAGTTAAAAAAGGAGTTAAGAGTTCATAGAAAAAAATCTTTAATTTATTTGCTTTACTTTAGAAAAATGAAAGTTGCTCTTTTTGTTTAAACTCTTAGCAGAAAAGAGGAAATGCTTTCTAGTGGTGAGACCTACACTGGCGGTCATTTTTTGATGAAATGTGAAGAGCCATGATTTTGAAGATCTTTTCTTTTTTCCTTTATTTTTTATCTTGATTTTTGAGTAAATCAAAATTGTCTTTACAGAATGCCTGATAACTCTATTTTTCTTCAACTGTCCAATGGATAATCTATTTTTTTCGAGAATTTCTGTTATATTTTCTATGATTAATTGTGTTTTTAATGAAATTATTGGTTTGATTCTGAGGAAATTCTTGCTATTGTTATCTAGGTTATTCAGGAAAGTGATTGTACTTTTAATTGCCTTAAGTAATTTCATATGATTCTTTAAGGGTATTATTATTGTTGTGGGATGAGTAGTGTTTATTCATATTTCAAAGAATTTATCCTTAGAAAGAAGAAATTCACTAGTTTGTTGATTTTCTCTAAGGGGAAATTTAAATATTCTTCTCAAAAGGTAAAAGGTGATCCAGTTTTTTTTTGTGATTATTTTTTTTATCTGGTTTTTTTGAAATTCCCTCACCCTTTTTCAAAAACTTCCTACCCATAAAGAATATTAATTCAGCTTAAATAATAACCCTATTCTTTTTCAATTCTTATGTTTCGCTAAATGATTCTTTCTACATTACTTTACTCCCTATTATCCCTTTATTTTAAGCGACATCAAAAAAAAAAGCTCCTAAAGCCTAGCCTTTTCACTAAACAATAGCAATCTTCTTTTGATTGAAGTATTTACAAGAAGAAAAGTTGTTGGATCTAATTTTAGCATTTTCTACCTGAACATTGTCAGTTTTTAAAAAGAAAAGAGAACTTGAATACTTCTTCTAGCCATCAGTGACCCCTTCAATTAATGCCAAAATATAAAATACCCTCTTAAGTGGTGGGAAGGGGTGAGGTGAAACATAAATTAAAGTAAAGTTGAAGGCAATAAAATTGGTGGAGATCATTGGTCCCCTAAAAAGGGAAATTTTCTTCTTATTCTAATTTCTAACTGGTTACATAAAAGACAAAAGTTATTTTTGGGGTGTTAGAATCTACAGAATGTGAGATTTTTTAGGAATTTGCTATTTATTATTACTTAAGCGCTTAACCTCTCTTCACTGATAAATTACAAAAAATGTTTATGTTGAGTGTAAGGAGATAAAAGAGCCAAAATCAGGTAAGTAAGGACATTGTCCAAGTGAATCAAATGGTATTTTTGTTTTTTGTGGATGAATTTTTTCTCCCAATAGCTTACTAACTGCTCCACTTTTAAACCAAATTAGCCTTTAATAATAATTATTCGTCACCGAGTTGTGAGATCATAGAGATTAATGGCGTGAACAACTTTGTTTTTGTTTTTCTCATATTTTTCAACAATTATTTGATAGCAGAGTAGTAAAATTGGATCAAGAATTTAGAGCCATATCTCATTGCCATTTTTGAATAGATAAAAAGAGAGATATTATCTGAAAAAAGACAGTATTTTCTAACAAATAATTGTTCATTTTTTTGAACTGGCGATAGGAACTAAATATGTATTTTGAAAAGGGTAATAAATGATTTTCTTAACGAACATGACGAAAGACTAGTATTTTGAGGAATTTTCTCTTTCTTTTTTTCTCTTAATCCTTAAAGAAAAAGATAATCCCCAAGAAAATGTCATCTCTCACTTCAAATACTAAAAAATGCTATCTTAGTTAAGAATAGAAACACTAAGAAGAGTGGTAAAATAGCAAAAAGAGTGTTTTGTAGAAAACGCAGCAAACGAAGAGGGAGATAACTGATGGGATATTATTTACAAAAAAATTAATCAAAGCACCTCATCAAGCGAGCTTAGCAATCAGGTCATGACATACAAAGCTTTACCCAATCGAATTTGTTTTTGATTTTATTCTGATAATAGCCTCTGAATTTCTCTGATAAATATACTTTTTTTATCTCCATAGTCCTCAAAATGTATGAATTCTAGCTTACAATTACTTAGTAATTTTCTTTGTATTTTATTTTTTTGATGTCTGTCTTTTTTTATTAGTTAGTTAGTAGCATTCTGATTTGAACATGGTAAATCAATTTTAGAAGATCTTAAGAGTTGTGCTTGGTATTAAATGTCTTCTTTACTATTATTTCTTGTTGATTCTTTTTTATGCCTTTATGTTGTTAAATGTATTCCATCATGATCACTGTGCATTATTATGTAATCTTTTTATCAATAATTAGCTTAATTTTATTGAAGTCAATGTATTCTTTCTGATCAGTTACCAAGTTGAGTGAATGAATTTTAGAATCTCCTAGCTAAATTATTAATAGGAGTATCAGGAATCAAGAATCGAGAGGAAAAAAACTTGAAGTTTTTAAGCTCACAATCTTAGCAAACCTACAAGTGATTCCATTTATTTGCAAGTAGATTTTCGGTTAATTCATATCCTTCTTCTTCAAAGTTGTAAGCTCCCTCATCTATCCTCTCGTAAACTAAAGCGTAATATTAAAATACCTACTTATATCTTTGAACAGAATTCTCACTATCTTCTAAAAAAGCTTAGTATTTTATCAATTTTCTCATGTAATTCAGCAGAACGCGAGGCTAAGTTTCTGTTTTTCTTATTCGTTCATATATTTAATCTTCTCCACACAAATCCATTTGATTGTTGTTGCTAAAAATCGCACTAAAAAGACATTCAATATCCTGCTTAACTCATGGTAATATCAAATGAATATCTTTCTTTTCTTTTCTTATTTTATTTTTTTAATATTTAATTTGTCTATTTATGATAGGTTCTAGGGAGATAAAAGTTTTGTAAATTTCCAAGCCATGAGAAATTCAGCAAAAATAATAAGTAATTCTTCCTCATTTTGGCAAAAGATTAAAATACACAGATTAAAGAAAGAAAGCTCAATTAAACAAATCAAAAACAGGCTGAAATGACTAGGAGAAATAATTAAACACAAGAGAATCACAATAAAAATAGTCCAAAAGAAGTTAATCCCCTACAATACATTCTAAGCAAAAATGCCACCAAAGTGCTCTGTTCCTGTAAAGAAAGTTGAATAAAAGAAAGTAAAAGTCTCAGATGACAAGACGTTTGGACTTAAAAACAAGAACAAATCTAAAATTGTCTAATAGTAAAAGATTTTGTTTTTCTTTTCCCATTAATGAAATGCATATTGAAATGCTAAATATCTCAGATCTTCAACTAATTTATTTTGCTCAGATATGTGAAGAGCGTTGAGGCTTCAGGCAGCCATAAGGGTCCCTAAGAGAAGTTAGTGGCAGAGGAATTCGAGAGGAAGAAACAAATGAAAATAGAAGAGGAGAGAAAAGCCTTGCTAGTTTCTCTCTTTAAGTCAGTTGAAACAGTGAAGAGTTTTCATAAGGATGATAAAGAAGGTGGTGAAGGTGTTGTTAAGATCTGCTAGTTCTTCAAGTAAGGTCTCTGCAGCAAGGGTAAAAAGTGCAAACTTTCACATGATCTTGGAAAAGAACAGCATAAAATTGACATCTATACCGATTAAAGAAATCAAGTTGACGAGGACGATCTTTCAGAAATTGATCCAGAAAAATTACAAGAAGTTATTAAATAAAAGGAAGGACAATACAAGAAGCAATGCGCCACAGAAATCGTTTGCAAGTTAGAATTTTTTTCAAGAAGAAAGAAAATACGAGGGGTTGGATGAAAAGAAAAAATATATTTTTATGGCTTTTATTTTGTTAACATGTACATTTCCTCATAGATTTTTCTTAAACGCGTTGGAGAAAGGATCTTACGGATGGAAATGGATGTGCCCAAACGGATTGGACTGTCACTATCGCCACTGCTTACCACCAGGTTATATCCTTAAGAAAGACTTGAAAAAAGAAGGTGATGAAGAACTTCAAAGAATCGAAGATCTTATTGATTAGTAACGTGAAGGAATAGTCAAAGCTAATGGAACACCTATTACTCTTGAGAGATTCTTAGAATGGAAAAAAAAGAGAGCTGAAAAGAAGCTTATTGAAGAAGAAAAGAAGAAAGAAGATCTTTCTAAAAAGAACAAAGGACAGAAAAAACTAGCTGGACTCACTGGAAGAGCACTCTTTGTTTTCGATCCCAGTTTGTTCCAAGACGATGCTGACGCTGTTGATGACGAAGCAATGCAAAATAGAGAAGAAGTTGCTCCTGAGGAAGAACAAGATGATTCGGCTGCTATTGAACAAAGAAAACTTCTTGAAGAATATGAAACTAAGGAAGCAGAAGTTGCTGAAGAAGAGGAAGAAGAAGAGAAAGCTGAAGATGTTGAAGAAGAACCTAAAGAAGAGGAAAAGGAGAAAGAAGAAGAGACTAAAGAATTGAAAGTCGAAGAGAAGAAGGAACCTGCTAAGGATAGTGTAAAAATATTTAAATAAATTGTCAATACCTTAGTTTTGAATTGATAACAAAAACCAAACAAAAAAATGTGAAATTCATTTTGTTTTTGTTTTGCAGAAATTCATCGAAGTCGACGAGAGCGAATTGAATTTCAGTTGATTAATAGGGTAAAATAGCCACCCTTTTCATAAACATATCTGTAAATGTTTTTTGGACTTTTTGTATAGTCAAAAGAATAATTTAAATATCTTGTTTTCAACTAAGAAAATACAATATTTTGGGTGTATTAGAATAATAGTATTATTAATTATGTCTTTTTTGAATGGAAAATCCCCCCCAAATTCTTGGTTTATAAATAATAATTCTTCGTTCATATTTGTTCAAGTTCGATATTATGCCCCGAACAAGAGAGATATCATAGTATGAGCAGAATATTTAATTAATTTATCCCTAATTGTTCGATTTGCGTTTTCAGTTGGGTGTAAAACCAAAAAAAATAATTCAGTATTTTTTGAAGATAAATAGTTTCCTTTGTTCCTTTATTGAAATGTTCTCTTAAACTGACACCCATTAGCTTTCTCAAGGCATAACTTTAGATCAGAGGTCATCTGCTAAGTTCAGACCAGATTAATCTGCTGAGGATGAAGTAGAAGATATCGCTATGGGATCATAAGGATAATAGAATTAAAATAAAAATAATTTAAACATCGTTTCCAATAATCTCAACAGACGTATAGTAAAATCTTAATCTTCATCTGTTCCACCAGTATTCTAGCCTTCGCTTCCATCATAATCTAATCAGATTTAAGAGAATCAAGGCAATCGTGATGATAACGCTAATGATGTTTCGACTGGATTGAATGAAGGATACATGCGCCATGCTTAAACAGTAAAACAACAAATTTATTACAAAAATGAAAGTTCTTGGAAAAATAATTGCTTTAGCATTATTCGTTTGATATCTCAACAGATGCAGGATCAGATTAAGCAAATCTTAGAAGCGCAGCAGAGATAGATAGACTAAGCGGTTACAAACCATAAACGCTCAAGAGGTGTTGCTACATTTTCAGAATCTCCTGAAGATTTCCAACCTATCGATGAGCTTTCCAGAGAAAGTAGTATTGGAGCTACTGCTCGCTCAGCCTAAGTAGGGAATGAATTCATGAGATCAAGAGGGACAAGAGTACAAACATAATTTGAAGTTGAATTTTTCTTATGATGGATTTAAACAATGATTTAAGGTATGGCAATTAATAATATTTTTCTATAAAACTAGGAGAAGAGTTTGGATTCACAACCAAAGAGAAAGGAAGTTCGAAGTAATAGTCTGAGACCACAATCTGCAAAGAAATTAAAAGGAATGATCGAAGAATCTGGAGATTTTAAAGGATACACAAATAAACTTGGATTTAGTAACACCAAAACCAATAATACCAAATCTAAAGCGTTTCCTTTAGGTTCAGATCCAAACTCGAAGTCATCAGCATAGACATGCTATGAGTTAGTTTTAGATTTCAAATATAATGGAAAAAAGATTAGTAAAACGATGGTAAAATAGAACCCTCTTTTGAACTCAATGCCAACATCTACTAGCAATAAACAGCATGAGCAATAATAATAAGATTATTAGTAATCAACACTTTTTCATAACCAAAACACGCTTCCTTCAAAGTCTGCTCTTTTAGTTCCACCTTCGGGGAGTATTAATCCAGAAACAGAAGCAGCTCCAAGTCCTTTAACAGCGAGCAACAGTTTATTTCTTCGATTGAGTCCACGTAAAAAAGGTTAGTTAGCAAGCCCTTCAGGAACCTTACTGAGTGGCAGTGTATCAGGCATCAGCAACTAAAGTAATAATTCCGAGTTAGCAAGCTTCAAGAGGTAAATTACTTCGTTGATCGCAAGTGAGAATGAAATCAAAGCTCTCATAACTCCAACAACTCCAATTAGATTAAATCATATGCCCTAATAGCGTCTTAGCGAATAAAACGCGTTAGGGAATCAATTATTTTAGAAACAAGAGATAGTTTCTAATAAATAATAGCAATAAAAACATATTTTTTCATAAGAGAAAGAAAGGAAATTTTCTGGTTAAAATGAGGAATCAAATGAGGGAATTAATCTAAGTGAAAGAAAGAGAAAACTTGGAGGGTCATAAAAGCAAGTTGTTATTCAAACAGAGATCATAGCACAGCCAGCTGAGAATGCTCTGATGTAGTTGCACAAAAACAATAGCACTCCGAATAAAGCAAATTTAAATCACGTGCCTAAAAAACCTTGCCTTAAATAGCCTACTGCAATTAAATTCCCTATTTCATGCTTCGAAAAGACTAGCGATCAAGAATAAGATAGTCTTCAGAAATAAGAAGTGCAGATATAAGAAAAATTCTCAGAATAAGTGAAAGGCTTCGAAATATAATAAGAAACTCATGCAATTACTGAAAATCAAGGACAATAATAGCAGAATTTAAACTCTCAAAAACAAGAACAAGGAAGGTTAATCGAGTCAGATAAACATGAATAAATAGATTAAGTGATTGCTTAGGATTTCGTGGGCTCATCATTTTAAGTGAAATCTAGTGAGAGAGAGAATAACCAAATCGCAGCGTTTAATGAATAATCTAACTGCAATAACAATACTGATTCAGTTAATAAATATTCTCAGAAATATCTGTAATAATCATGTGAGCTATCAGAATCTAAATTCACTTTGAGACAGCAGATCGAGATGAAGCTACTCAAAGCAAAATAAACCAAGGGGGCATCTTTTTAACAACAACAATAACAGCAACCTAGCCTTGAAAATCGCAATCCTAAGAACCCAAACAATCTCCTTGAAAAATAATCCTAAAATGCACACAACAAGAGTAATGATACGCATCTGAATAGATTCATTAATGAAAATGATTAAAAAAGTAGAAGAGATACAAGCCGTGAATATTAATCTTCCAAAAATGAAAATGATTTAGTTTAACTTAGCAACCAAAGAGATAGAGATTTATAAGAAAAGCAAGATTACCTTCAATAATAATAACAAAAATAGTAGTTCGGCAATCAAAATTCAAAATAGAATAAACAAGAGAGATCAAATAGTCTACCAAAACCTTCGTAATAAAGTCTTGCTTAGAGTGCTCTTCTCAGATAGTAGTAGCAGTAGTAGCTATCCAATCCTTAGGATGCTATGATTAGTCAAGCTTAAAGTGATATTTTCCATCGTTAGCCATCAATTTTATCACAACAATCATCGTAATTGTAATCCTAAATGAAGTCAACTAGTCATGAGGATGACAACACAAGCAACAGCCATAAATCTTAGTCATAACTTTAAAGAGCATAACAGCCTCCAAGACCACCTTATTCTGCTATTTCGATTCGAAAAACTCGAGCTGATTCTAATTTAGAGAGTACTTCTTCTGAAAATGCAACCCAACGTGCAGTTTATGCCAAAAATCCAATGATTTTACTTCCCAATCAATCACCATTTAGTCATAATTCAAGTAATCAAAACAACAGTCTCAACGATAGCAAGAATTACAACATCAACCATAATAATTCTGCTCAAAATTAACAACTTGTCAGATAATCTTCCGAGAAAATTTTGCCCAAAACGAATATCTTAAATAGCAGCAATTAATATTCTAAAAACTACTACAACAGCTCAACAGAGAGGAAATCTTCTATGACACTTCAGAAAAGCAATTCCAATGCATAGTTACCACCTAAATCGTTCTTTTATAAACCAATCGGATCGAATCTACTCAACAATAATAGTAACAGTAATAATTTAAATCCTCCTCCTGGCTATTCTCGATGGAATTAATCTAAAACTTCCCTCTCGCATTCGTTAGCATCACCAAATGGAGCAGACAGCAACTCAGGATTGACATTAGCAACTTAATCATAAGATTCTCGATCACTTCTTCAAATGAACATCATCGAAAGAAATCAAGCTTGGTTATCGCAGAGATAAATGAAAAATGAGCATAGGAAGCAAGAAGCATAACTCAAAGAAATAGAAGGATGCACATTCAAGCCTACCTTTAGATCGTCAAGTCCAGGTTTGATAATCAATTCAAATCAACAGCAGCAGAGTTAAGATGATAAATCAAGTATTCCTCCAGATTCCTCAAGAAAAACGAAAGAATCCTATCATTAAGTTCTTGGTGGAAGTTACTTTCATTCTTCCTCAAATCGAGGAGAAACTCTTGGATATTCTTAGTAGTTTTAAGTTAACTAGCAACGAAAGGCAAGTTTTGGTGCGTCTAACATTGTTGGGGTGCAAGACAACAAAACAAGCAATAAGCTAGTGTATCCTTTTAATTCAAACATTTAGCCAAACCAACAGTTCTATTGAGAGACACAAGTATAAACAAAATATAATTTAGAAAGGATGACAAAGAGAACGAACAAATCTGATTTTTCTATGAAATAAAGAGATTTTATATGTTTTTATGTAAAATAGTTGTATGTTGTAAAAGTCATAAACTTGGAGGTATAAAGCAGTGCAGGAAGGAGTTGTCTCTCATAACTGCAGGGGAGGAGGGATATTATGAAATAAAAAAGAAGATAAGAGAGGAAATAATAAAAATACATGCATTGAAAACGAATAAATATTGAGGTTTTAGGTGATCTCATCACAGTGAAGCATAGCGAGGGTATGAAGGTGAGATTTTTCAAGTACATTTGGAATAAACTAAACATACTCTACTTTCCCAGATGCTTTTTTTGTTTACATTTGTCATACTCTTGCAAGCCTAATTCACTCAGTTTCTCGGACCTATTCTCATGAAGGAAATACACAAAAGCTACTAGGAAATCCAAGAAACGAATTGATAGCCACTCTGCGGGTCTCTTGGCATAGGAGAATGTTTTGCAGCATTCTCTCTACACGCAATACGACCGCATTTAAGAGCAGATATCTAATATGTTCCTGTGTTCTTCTGTTCGCTGGCTGTTGCCTTGAAGAAGAGTGTCTTTCTCCTCCAGGCGAGTGATTTCTCCGATCAAATAAGATCAAGTTAAATTTAATTATGCGGAATATGAGAATCTTGTGAGGGAATTTAAACTAAATATTTTTCAGGCCAAATTAATTAACCCGAACAGACTCTAATCTGAAGAGGGGAAGTGAAAGACAGGGGAGTATCTTGTAATAAGTAATTGTTAAACACAAATATATTTAATCTTTTAAGTTCTTAATTAGAAATACACATCTCTTTCAAACATCAATGCTCGTCCTCCTTGAAACACCTGCCGGTTTCGCACTCTACCAGTGCAGCAATGAAAAGAAACTCAACAAAGTTGATGATCTTTACGCTTATCTTGAAGATGAAAATCAAGCCAAGAAGCTGTATTTATTCATTCAATAAATTGCAGACAATATTTTGCAACAAAGTTTCCCTTTTGCACCTTTGTATTATGTCACAAAAGCTAATTTTTTTTTACTTATTTTCCCTCCAGCTTCAATCTCCTCGCTTTCTCTAAGTTCGAGGATACTCATGATGCCTTAGCTTCAACTTCCAAGCTCATCAAGGGAAAAATCCCCAAGAAACTCAAGAAATTCCTCAAGAAGAACATCATTTCTCAAGAGATCTAAGAGACTCTCGCAAGTACCATAAATGTCAAATTATTGTCCCACGTAAGTCGCAGAGTAAAATGAGTTTAGGTTGGCTCGAGAAAATAGAACTTATTGTTGAGTTTTGTTTATCTCTCTCTCTATCTCTGTTAGTGTTAGTAGCACTTTTGAAATTCAAGAGTTGCCAAGCTGTCAAAATGGATATGAATTTCGGCGATGAAGAAAATATACAATAGACTAATAATATTGTCTAAGGAGAAAGTTTAAGTGAAAGGACTTGTTCCGCTACTCACAACTTTCGAGCCTACCACTTTGAGCCAATTCATCCAAGACAGAGAGTTTTTGAGAAGGAGAAGAGAGACCACAAGGGAGAGAGTGAGAGATAATAATAGTAAATTGTAGTGACTCTTTACAGAGTTAAACTTAAATTAAAAACATATCTTCTCACTCTCTCTATTTCTCTCTTCTCTTTCCACTCTATATTTTACATCTTTAATTTAATAAAAATATTCTCTTTTTCTGGCTTTCTTATTTAATCAAAAATCTGTGGAAATAGTTTCTGACAAGAAGCTTGGTAAGGCGATTACTGACAAGCTGAACATTGAATGCACCAATTACAACTTAGATCTCTTCAAGGGTCTTAGACTCTAACTCTGCAACATGGTCGCTGGTTTGACTGAGAAAGAACTATCTCAGATGACTCTCGGTTTAGCTCACGGACTTTCCAGATATAAACTGAAATTCTCAGCTGAAAAAGTCGATACAATGATTATCCAAGCAGTCTCATTGCTCGATGATCTGAATAGTGAAGTCAACAACTACATGATGAGACTTCGTGAATGGTATGGCTGGCACTTCCCCGAGATGGGTAAGATCGTCACTGACTCTCTTGTCTTCACAAAAGTTGTCAGTGCAATCGGCATGAGACACAAGAGTTCTGCAAGTGATCTAAGTGGAATTCTCCCTGAAGATATTGAGAAAGAAGTGAAATAAGCTGCTGAGATTTCCATGGGTACTGATATCTCTGAAGATGATGAGAAATTCATCCTTGAACTTGCTTCGTAAATCACTGATTTAGCAGACTACAGAGAAGAATTGTAGAATTATCTCAAAAGCAGAATGTAGACAATTGCACCTAATCTCTGCGCTATGGTTGGAGAACTTGTTGGAGCAAGGTTAATTTCGCATGCTGGATCTCTTGTTAGTCTTGCTAAATATCCTGCATCAACTGTTCAGATTCTTGGAGCTGAGAAAGCACTTTTCAAAGCAATTAAGACTAAGAAAAATACACCTAAATATGGACTTATCTATCAAGCTTCAATTGTTGGATAAGCTGCAACTAAACTTAAAGGTAAAATATCTCGTACTCTTGCTGCAAAATGCGCTTTGTGCATTCGTTGTGATGCCCTCGGTGAGTCGGAAGATGCCCAAATCGGAGCTGAATCCAAGCAATACGTTGAGAAGAGACTTGAATTCCTTAACTAAAACGAGTAAGGCGGTTTCGTTGCTAAACCTCAAAAGAAATCAGCTTAGACTCATGAGTCTACTGGATCTTACAACAGTAGTGCTGATTTTGCCTCCAAATTCAAGAAATCTGACACTATTGGTGGAAGGTTAAACATTTTAAACAAATAATTTTCATTTAAAAAAAAATTTCTTTGAAAAAACTTGAGATTTAACTTCTTTTTTTTTCTTCTAACAAACAGTGCTGAGGAACCTGCAAAGAAGAAGAAAGTCAAGACTGAATGAAGAAGAAAAAACACTTCAAAGCCATAAAATAGCTAACATAACTCAAGATCAATCCATTGAAACTGAGATAAACCATAAATATATGACAGTTATTTTCCCTAAGAATAGGGCTATATTTATGTAAAGCTGTAGTAGCTATCAATCATTTTCACTTACAAATCACCAGAATCTTTGTTTTTAATTTCAAGAAGCAAGAAGATAATATTAAGAGAAATGCAATTCAAAGAGCTACTTTTCTTTAAATTAAAAAGAATGAATGAAAATTGAAATAATGGGTTTTACAATGAAAATTGTGTATGTCACAAAAATTACCCAAGATTTTTTAAATAAAGGACAATCAAATTTAGAATTACAAAATGAACAAAGAAAACTTGAAGTCACAAGACAACCTAATGTTTGAATAGGCAGAGTTTGGAGCTAGAATTTTTGAGAAACAAAGACAAAACTGGGTAAGTAAAAACTAGCAGAAGAAACCACTTCCAGTAAATTATGCTAGATAAGAGAATATTAATGAAGATGAGCGAGAAGATATCTATGAAATCATTGAATAGATCAAACCTCCTTATGAAGCTTTTTCTAAAATCATTCGACTTAGTGATATGGTTCAGTACCTCAATGAAGTGTGGAAATATCAAGAAGGATGAGACATTTTCAGATAATAAAATGATGGATAAAAATTGAAAATAAAGATGTTAATAGTATAATTGAGTATATTGTGTGATTGAAATAGAAAAAATGTTTATTTTGCAAGTATGATTTTGGATTATTACGCTTCTTGAAAATATTTATTAATTTGAGTTTTAGCTCGTTTGATCAGAATCTGCGAAATTCCCCTTTTTCTTAACTTAGAAATTGAGACACGCCACATTAAATCTTCATCAAAACTGCATAATTATTCCTTACATTATTACAAACCTTCAATAACTCTGACTCAGAAGGTAAAAAAGAATGTTAAATTTTCTAAACTAGTTATGAAATTTTTTTGTTTAAAGTTCTATTAACTTAATGGCTTAGGATCTGACAGTAGGTTGTGTTCTTAAGATGTGCTTTAAATATTTTTGCTTTTATCATTATTGGTACGGATTCACCACCTCCACTTCCACCTTCGAATTTAGCTTTGGAATCTAAGTAATAGCCCTAAAAAAGAATAATATTGCAAAGGAGAGTGAGTTTCCCACAATGTATCATTTAGGATAAATTAATTTTTACATCTTCGAATATTTTGAAGAGTTCAGTGAGTTCCATGTTCTTGTAGC
>Ga0302271_10002457_pt1 | contig 16670 bp, 17 predicted proteins | sample III_Bog_N1_1_FD_198767 | JGI IMG/M metagenome (GOLD analysis project Ga0302271, IMG submission 198767) | Peat permafrost microbial communities from Stordalen Mire near Abisko, Sweden - III_Bog_N1_1 | ecosystem: Environmental > Terrestrial > Soil > Wetlands > Peat | place: Sweden: Abisko...
AGGAATGAAAGGTGAGCAAGCTGCAACCCGATAGAAGAAGAAAAAATTAGTTGGAAAATCTCGATCCTCCCAACATCAAATACATGATTGTAATTTTCAGGATTGGAGCAAATACTGAATTTCTCAGAATAATATTTAATATTGAATTGCTCTGACAATAAATATTCAAAAAAAACATTAAAAGTTTTTTAAAGTGAATTTTTGAATAAAATACTAAAAATGAGAGTTAATTTACTATTTGTTTTTGATTCCAAAAGCGAATCTAAAAAAATGATAAACTTATGGAATTATTTCATAAAATAAACAGAAACTACAATAAAGATTAAGAGTCTCTTTTTTTTAAATATTATCAATTTGAAGCTTAAAAATAAGTTTTCATTTGGAGCATTGTATTTTCCATTTCGCTGAATCAATTTTTTCTGATAAAAGAGGAATGAAATCATCTGCTCTGATTATAGTTTCAATGCTTTGTCAAAACAAGACAGAAGCTAAGTTGAAAAGTGTGTTTGTGCAAATAGTACGTAAGAGCTTTTTCTGTTCTAAAAAAAGGGATTTTGAAGTGTCTGTGTGTGTATTAATATATTTCTGGGGTGATTAGGGAAAATAATAATAAAGTCAATAAAAGGAACAAATAGAACAATTTCATAAGAAGAAAAAAAGAAAAAATAATGAATATTGGAGAAGAAGAAGATAGAATTGTGCATATTCAGGGTCTGACTCAGTAGATTAAGATCGAGGACATCTACGAGACATACTCTAAATCAGGTGACATTGAAAGAATTATTTTAGGAAACGGTGAAGCCTTGATATTCTTCTCAGATGAGGATCAAGCTGGATCCTCGCTTGTCTACGACACCATAGGCGATCTTCCTATTGAGAGTTAAATCACTTCATAAACGACTCTCCAAAATGTCGTTCAAGACAGTAAACTTAAATTATTTGATGAATTCATGCAATATCCTAAGAATATTGAGTGATAACCTTTGTATTTATTGATTTATTTGTTTCCAAAAGTTGACTACATTGCTCAATAGAAGTAAGAAGATCTCTTAAGGGCGTAGAGATATGAATAAGAAAAGTAACTTGAATAATAAAAATTCTAAGAAAGACTCAATGTTATTCAATAACAAAAACAAAGAGAAGAATAAGAATAAGCTGAAGAAGCTGCAAAATAAGAATAATTATTGCGTGATGCTGAGGTTCTGAAGAAAAAAGAAGCAGAAAAAATTGCTGAGGTAGCAGTTGTAGCACCTGTTGTACAGACTTTTCCTGATTAAGTTGCCTAGCCTGAAGTGCACTAACCTGTACCGGAAGTATAGCCTTCATAATCATATGCACCTGCATCTCCATTCAAGGCATCTATTGATTCTTCTCCTCGGGTTGAAGAAACGAAAGTTACTTAGATTCCAACTGCAATTATTGAATCACCTGTGGTAGTAGAACCTCCTAAAATCGAAAAGCAAGAAATTGTTTAGGAATCTGCTGGCATTCCAAGTGTTGCTGCTGTAGCTACTCCAACTGTGAAAGGATCTGAAGTGCCATAGATTGCTCAGGAAGTGGTTCCTTCAAATTAAATTCCAGCTGTTGTGAATGTCCAAGCAACCACTGCTCCTAGTTTTAGTGCAGCTCAAGAGGAGAAGGTTGAAAAGAAACAAGAATAAACACAGAGATAAACTACAGAGAAATCATCAATAACTAAAGATGAAACTTAGTCAAATACAAGCTCAACAACAACAGCCACAACAACGTCAACTTCAGCACAAACAGCCCCAGTATAACCAACCTAATCTGCTTGCCCATTTAAATCTTCTTGTCCTGCAACATCCAGCAACGATTCTTCTAGCTGCACTGAATCTTCTTCTACTTTAGACAGTGTTTAACTCCTTAAGACCCTTAAAAACACAACTCTCCCTGCACGCACAGTGCCAAGTTAAAACGACATTTTCAAATACATTGAAAACAAAAACTTTTTGATTGCCTTATTTGGAATTCTTATCGCAGTGACTTTTTTATCTGCGTTGTGAGAGATGTGTCTGTTGTGTTGAGTACAAATAATCTAAATAAATAATCTTCTAAAAAGAGGAAATGTTATGACTGTAATAACTCATTTTTAAACACATTGTCTCGTAGAGTTTACATTGATTTTAAACATTTAGTATTGCACATTTAGATTTGTTATTATTTTTCAAATTTCACTGTAGAACTATTCCTCAAGTGTGCCTTATTTTTGGCAGAACTTAGAGCTGCCTATTATTTAATCTCTCTGCTTCATTCCAAGTCTATTCGAGGCAAATAATTTAGGAGATCGATTAATACTGCCAGTTATGTCTTGCTCCTTCGTGGATTCTTCTGTTCGATTTGATTGGATTGCTTGTTCAAATTAATCGTAACTTGCTCGGGATTTCTCGAAATCAACACGGAATCGAGAAGGAGATTTTGTTCTTCCATCGATAATGTTATTTGCAATAACAGTGCTCAATGTTAAGTTAATGCTATTAGGATTATTATTACTAAAATTATTATTAATGTTGTTGTTGGATCCTTGCAGTTTCTCTTCGATAGTGTTCGTTCTAAATCGATATTACTTCTTCTTCGTCTTGGGAGAGCTATCTCTGTTACTTCCACCACTTGGCACATTCAAATAATGCGCCTTCATTTTCAAAGAATAATTGGATTAACTCGATAATTAACTTTCCTGTCTGGAAATAACAGAATCAGAACCATTCTTATCCGTTTCAAAACTATGTTGTGAAATCATGAGTTTCGTTACATCTCCATAGACATTTTAGTTTTTATTCACAAAATGCTTATCTGTCAGTGAAAATGACTCTTAAAAACTACTATTATTCTGTTTAGGAGATCGACCAAGTAGATCAAATTGAAGTAAAGGAGATTATTAACTTCTGTTGGTCATATCTGGGCTAATAGGTTCTTTATTCAAAAAGGAGAGAAGTAATATTGAACTATGATCTTCTTTCTTATTAATAGCTTAGTTGCTAGTACTCAAAGACGATCTCATCGAGCTATTTATCAGGGAATTTATCTTTGACATGTCAAATGTTCTGACAAAATTAAGAATATTTTAGAGAATTTCAAATAAAATGTTGTCATTTACTCTTAGCTGAACTACTTCAGTGTCTTGGAGATCTATGTCGGTGTATCCTCAGGGACAATAAAATCTTCATCAAAGCAGAATTAATCGAGACACTTAAAGAATGGATGCTTTAAAGCTGATTTAGGGTCTATTCTGCAGCTTGGTTCTTTTTCTAGCATCTTCTGGAGTAAATCGATTGCTGAGAAACACAACACAAACACAAAAGGATTAGATATTATTTGAATTAATGCTGTAATTCAGCACAATGTTGAAATGTACTCTTATTTCCTTACTTTCTTTATCATAATCTTTGAGTTCGGGGATGTTAAAGTCTATCAAGCATTTTTTGTTCATATCGATGGTTTCTTTTGTAGAAGACCCTAAAAATAACGGCTTCAAAGTTAGCCTTGACAAAACAAATTATCAGTTTGAGAAGAAAAAAAGCCAAACTCAAGAAGGGATGGATGTTGGTTCTTACATGAAGTAGAACACAGCACCAACTGAGAATACATCGCATTGAGTTGAGTATTTGGCCTTGAGAAAAAACCAAAAACAGGATAATTTAGATCAAAAAGTCAAAGTTCAGGAGATTACTTTGGAGAGATCTCCTTTGAGGTTAATAATCTCCGGTGCTACATACCCTGGAGTACCACATTTCGGAAATAGAAACTCTCTGACATCTAATGAAGAACCCAAACCGAAATCAACTAGAAGTACTTCATACTAATATGACTACTACTGCTGCTGATGCTGCTGATTTCCCTCGGATTATTTGCTATTTTGTGCCTTTTGATTAGGGAGAGCAATCTTTCTGAGAAGTATATTATCTGGTTTGATATCTCTATGCAGAATTCTCTTCTCTTTCAGATGCTAAATCCCTTCTAGCATCTACTTTAAATATGATTTGATTTCGATCTCACTAAATGCACCTTCTTTATCCAAACCACCCTTCCTTTTCGATCTCTTTGCTTGCTATATCCGATCCATAAACGATCCTCCATTTGCAAGCTCAATCACGTAATAGAAACTATGCGTACTCTCCCAGACTTCATAAAGTTTGAGTAGATGGTAGTGATTTATTTACTTCATGATGTTAATCTCATTGAAGAATGCTTCCTTTTAGTGATTTCAAGTTCAAACGAAAATATCAAATTAAGTTGCAAGGTAAAGTATTATCAACAAACAAAATATCATTTTTTTACAGGCCCTTTATCTTCTAAGTAGAGTTTATCTTTCAAAAATGCTTTAATAGCAAGTTATTTTCCAGTTTCTCTGTGCGACACCAAATAAACCTTTGAAGAAACAAACCAAACATCAACAACACCCTTTACCTTTAAAATAATCTAAATTGTTTACAGAAGCAAATGATCCTTTGCCTAATTTTTTGATTGCTTTGTAGTGATCATGGAACTATTTCATTATCACGCGCGGTGCAAAGTAATTGTAGGCTTTCTTGAGTTGAGATACCTCAAAGAGCTCAATTTCAGCTAAATTCTACTTAAACGCTGATTCACATTTGCCATCTAGATTCTGATGGGAATTCCTTAGTTTATCGTTATGCTCACTAATCGTGCGTGATTTCTGTTTCCAATCGTAGTCTCCTTTGGAATTCTATGAAACTAAAGGGTCAAGTTAGCTCGCAGATTCTTTTTCTTAGGCTGCTTTGGATAATGCGTAGATATCATCTTTGTCAATGTGAAAGCCTTCGCATCGATCAAATGCATTCTGTGTCTCTGATCCTTCACGAATTATCCATTCGATCCTGATGTAATCAGAGATGGGGATGATCCCAAGGGAGTTAAGAGACGCTTCGTCAACCACCTGTTCTTGAGAAAAAAAGTAATGTCCATTTTGAAATTGTTGTGGGTTGACTATTTTCGCAATTTGTGTGTTGATAGTTCTACTACCTTCAAGTAGGAGTTGAAGAACTGAAGAATAATAGGTTTTTTCTCTTGTTTGAGCTTGATTGAGCATTTTATTGACAAAAGTAACTCCTCCTTCAACCTCAGTTTGGAGATGTCTTTGAATTGCATCATTTTCTGATGTGCTTGGGTAGGTATATGACCAAACAATATGAGAGAGAGATATATATCAGAAATAGAGTGCTTACAATAAACTTATTTTTGTGTTAACTTATCTGGGGAATACTCCTACTCGATAAAACAGCTAAAAATCTGATTTTAGAGGTTGTTCTCTAGAAAATTTTAATAGAAGTCTAATTATCTCATGGGAATATTTTGATCAGGGACTATTAAAACAACCAAAGAGTTAAAATCGTTGAGCCTTATCTGCCGTCATTATTCAAAAATCTGATGTAGATCAAGGATTATCATAAACTTATACTGCAAATCTATTCAATTTGAATGGTTTTTCCAACCAATCATTTTTGCCAATAATTCCAACAAAAAAAATACAGAACAAATACAGTTTATTAAACAATCATCAAGTGCAATACAATTATTGAAACTTATTCGAAGATGCATATTACTTCATCTTATTCTTTGAATTCAACTCCACCTCTCTCTTTTTCTCTCCTTCATCTCTAGTTATTGTTAATTTTGGCAATATTAGTTTCAATAATCGGAATGTTTGGGTGATCATCGTCATTATTCTTATACAAGCTGAGTGCTTTGTAGAAATACACCAATGATTCTTGTGCGTTGTTCTAGTAGAGACATAAACAAGCGATATTGTAATTATAATCAGCTTGTTTGATTTCATCTAAATTGATTTCTTCACTGAGATCCAGTATTTTCTAGAAATACTCCTAGGCTTTATCAAAATGACTCTAAGTACCCTCAAGTGCAGCGAGGGAAGAGTATGTCTAGCATAGAGCTGCAAAGTTATTAGATTTCTGCAATTGTTCTAAATTATTCAGGAGATATTCACTGGCTTTGGTGTAATCTCCTTTGCGGACAAATGCATCCCCTAGTAAATTGTAAACTTCAGGGAGAGTGTAGTGATCAGTACCATAATGGCTAGCAATTAGTGCTTCTGCTTTGAGTAGATACTCTATGGCTTATTCTATGCTGTCTTAGGAAGCTTTATCAGCTGAGAGACTAAATATCTATCCAAGATTCTTGTAGATATTTATGAGTTTACTTGAATCTTTCCCGAAATATTAAATCGTCTATTCTTCAGCACTCAATAAACCTTTCTTTGCTGCAGGGATGTCCTTAGTCGCAGCGTAAACCATCTAAATGCACACATAATCGCAGACAATAATTAATGAAAATGCAAAGGAAAACTGAAATAATTCGTTATTTGATGGTGTTGGCTTACTGAGAGATTACTGAGAGTCTCTGGTATGCTCTTATCTAATCTAATTGCCTTGAGGATGTCCATAGATTTCTTGAAATTACTGATCGCTTCGTTGAATCGATGCAGACTGAAATTCACTGAACCAAGATTGTTGTACATGCTTGCAATCACAACGTGTCTCTCACCGTATTTCTTCTCAGCAATCTTCAGACTCTCTTCGTATTACTTCTCAGCCTCCAAGTAGTTTCCAAGTTTATAGTTAGCAATACCTAATGCGTTCAAGGCTTCACCTGTGAATAAAGTCACAACAAAATAATAAATATTTAACCATTTAGACACAGCTAATTCAAATTCTTTCTTGATTTATGTTTGTTTGTTTACCCATTCTCCTGCTTTCCGGTTTGTAGATTTGTTTCCTAAAATTACAGCAATCCTAATAAAACTCTAAGCTGTTCTTGAACTACCCCAATCGCTGGTAACATTTGCCTATTTAAAACAATGCCTTAGAGCGTATTGTCTTTGTCTTCATAGTCGTGACAACTGTTTGATAATAAGACAAAGAATACATGCCATTAAAAATATTAGATAATTTAAAACTAATTACCTTGCATAGCTTGTTTGTATTCTTCTATTGCTTGATCTAATTTGAGTATTCGCTTATAGCCTTATGCGATTACAAACAGTTTCTCAGCTCTTTTAATCTACGATGCATTAATCTAATCCTCTCGTTTTGTCTCGATTACCAGTGCAATTTCTTTATCATTCCCTCCTTAAGTATGTCTAATATCTTTACGAAGTTCATAATTAGTCATAAGCCTTTTGTATTCTGTTCTCTGCGATGGCACTTCATTCAGCAGAGATAATATAACAGCGCAAGCTGCAGGCAGCACATTCTTTGCAATCGATTGCTTGCAGAAATCAATAATAGTATTCAAATATATTTTATTCGCTGAAAAGTGATTATTTTTGTTGTGATTATTCTTATTCTTCTCCTTCTCTTTGTTCTTCTCTGCATCTATGCTTTGCTGCTGAGCTACTTAGAACATAATATTCTATCCAACTAGCAGATCAACAAACAATATCCCAAGAGAATATAAATCACTGAGATATGGACTGTACAAGCAGACATCTTAGTTGTGCTTCATCGCTACGGATAATTCAGGTGATAAAAATTTAATTGTCCCTCTGAAGCTGTGTTCACCTTCATCAGGTTGCTGCTATTCGCTTTCTTGCTGTTACGGGTCATGGCCATGCTCGATGACTTTGCTTTCACTGAAATCACCGAGTTTATACCGATTCTCGATAGAAGAATAGAGAATATTCTGAGTTTTAATATCTCGATGGCAGACATTCTTTGACTTTAGAGACTCAACGCCATCGAGTAATTGCTTGAATATACACATTAGTTGTTCCTCCGTCCATGGCTTGCTAGTGGATTTACGGAATCTAGCGATTTCTAATAGATTACAAGTGCAATATTCCAGCACGAGAACGATTGCCTTAACTGTTGTATTCATACAAAAACACATAAGAAATCAGGAAGAATATTGAACAATCAAGAAATTCTCTTACATGAAGATTTTTCCAACGCAAAGGCATCATACAATTGAATGACTTCTGGCTATTTCCTGAGTCTCCTCAAGATTAGCATTTCATTTATTGCATGTTTCGCTTCATCGCCTTCAAAGCTACCATCTCTGAGCTGAATAACCTTCAGCGCGAAGTTCTTCACTGCTTTTGAGCAGAATACTTTGTATATCCTGCCCATCGAACCAGCCCCTATCAAAACATCGTTGATGCGCCAATTATATTTCCCGTTACAGGAATCTTCATCGAAAACATCCATAAGAATACTCTCAGATTAGTTTTAAACGTGTACAGAATGCTCTTGCTGCTTGTAAGTTAACGTGAGATGTTATGACATTGGGGCATAAGTATTTGAAGTATGACTCTAAGCTTTAGTATTCTATTTGATAATCGTTGAAATAACTCGCTTCTCTGCTCTTTCTCGCTATTGTTGTTCTTTGAAATTAATCGTTTTTTCAATATCTTTTTCTTCTTCTTCATTTTAAATCTCCTTTTTATCTTCATCTTTCCCTGAGTTCTAGAGTTGTTCATATTCTTCTTCGCTGTTGTATTGATCTTCCTCAAGACCACTTTCATTCTCATCTTCATCATAGCTACTGAAACTTTCTCTGAGAACCTCCACTGCTAGATTACAATCATCTTTTAATACCTTCACATTCTCTGTTAAATTATTCTTTCCATTATTCTTTTTAGCCTCCTCCGCATCATTGCCTTCTCCTTCTCCATGGATTCTAAACTTCACTCTCTCTTTATTTCCTCTTTTCACAGTGTTCTCCTATCCTTTCATAGCTTCCACATCTTCATTATCTCTATCTTCCTTGAATTATTTCTTCTCCATGATTCCTTTCAATTACCCAATTGATTCACTTGGCTAAGCACTCCCAGTCATTGTACTGCCAGTTAATAAACTTTTTAAATTACTCAACGGCAAAGGACTGCTTGATGTGCTAATAGAAGAAGGTAATGAACTTCCAAGAAGATTAGAATTCCCTTACTAAACACCATTCACTGATAATAATTAAATATACCCACTGTTGTTGTTATTGTTGCTTTTCGCTGATCCCCTGACTTCAAGTAAACGAAATGGATTATTCGTTTTAATCTGCTAAGTTACTGGTGCTACAACAGCTTAAGATGGCTATCTAAGAGTTGAATAGTTTGAGAGAATAACTTATGAGTTTTTGAGTTGTTCCAGATCAGGTGGATTACTACTACTAAATGGATTATTACTACTTTTGAAGAGATTAATATTCTTTTTGTTCTTCGCTGATATTCCATACATTCTTAGCTATGTATCTTATAAACGTGTAGTTACTTACAGCAGCTATTATTAGTATGACACTGCTAACGATGGTGCTTCTACGCAAGGAGCAGTTGATGTGTTCTTTCCAATAAATAAACTGCTGTTGTTGTTTTCTTGTATTGTCTATCTTTACAAACTCATAGTCTACTCATTATTATTATTATTCTGCTGTGTTAATATCCTCATACCTTGCAACCCAGATATTATCGATGTGCTTCTGCTGTTATCCAAAGACGATTTAGCTTATGCAAACCCTAAGTGTGTTTGATCCTGCTCAGCATTCTTAAACAATCTCATTTTGATAACTTAATTCTACTTCATCACTTTTTACTTGTATATCATCGTATGTTAATCACTCATTTTCATAGCAACTGCTTACTCACCTTTAGACATTTCGTAAGGGAAACAATTCATCCCTGTGCTGCCTCTCATTCCGTCGCTACTCCGTAATGATTCCACTTGCGAGTTAGATATTTTAGGTGATGCGATGGATGGAAATTTTGTGTGCATTGTACTGCGAGCTAGCACTTCAAATATTAGAAAAAGCAGCTTAGATGGGAGCATCAATCAAGGCGGAAGTAGCACATTTGAAATATTTGAATGATTTACCTTTCCTTTTGTTGTTGGTTTAAGTTGTAGATGGCATAGATTGAGAAACAGGAAGATTATTGTTCTTGGAGTTGTTTTTAAGAAGACTGCTGTTTTGGTGAAATCCTTTGGAAGCAGTGTTAGCTCCACCTAAGGGCGACACTGTCCAATGATTTATCTCAGTGGCTGGTAATTGCAAATGATGCATGTATGAGGAAAAAAAGAGAAAAATGAAGATAGTTTCCAGTTGTTTCTGTGTTACTGTGTTGAATTTGCAAAAGGGATTGAAACCCTAATTTATGAGTTGAGATATGATTATCGATCTTCAGAATAGTAATATTGCTTGATTATTCCTTCCCAGCAAAGAATATTGCTAGTTTAAACGATTAATCAATAGACAATTTGACAGTTTTATAGTCAACTCTGTACTTTTTCAGTGGAGACTATGATACTTTGTTTTGGTAGTTATGAAGGGTTATTACTATTAATATGATCTATCACAGCCATCATATGCTATTTCTCTCTCATTCATTTGCTGACAAATATTTGTGTTTGTTTATGAAGCAGAGTGATCGCCTGATTTATCATGGGGATTATTTTTTATATTAGTCATAAACGTACCTGCATGAATAATAATAAAAATAATCTGTTTAAAACAGTATGTAAGAATTTAGTATCATTAAACGAAAATTAGGGGGGACACTATTTTTTGCGTTGGGTGTAGTATTATCAACTCGATTATCTGTTCTTCTCAAGAAATTTCTTTAGCATATTTCAAAGATATTTAAGCTTGGGTACATAAAATCAGCAAGAGTGAGTTAGAAAGATGAGTGGAGGATTAAATAAGTTAAACCTTACATCTCAAGTTAATTATCTTATGGAATGATGAAATCAAGAGATCTGAAGTTAACAAGTTAAAATGATATTCTTTTTGTTTTAGCTAGAGTTCTTTTCTGAATTCACATAAAAACATTTCTTTTTTTATCTTAAACTTTCGCTTGCAATTATAAAAAGGAAAATAGTATTTTTTTTACTAATAAATATCCATCTCTTTTCTATTAAAGCGATAAATGATCTTTTAGGAAAAATAAATCCTTTCACAAGAAAATTTTACATTTAATTTTAGTAACAAATCAGGCTGAAGAGTTGGTTTTGCCTTTTTTCGAATAGATTTTAGTAACTAATAAATCAAAATAATTTTGAAGTCGTAGCATGCTAAATCTATTAAACTAACAGCAATTTATCTTTCTTTTTTTTTTGCTTTCAAACTATTTTCGCCTTTTAGCTATTTCCTGCTATTTGCTAAAACTTTTTGAACAATGTAAGTGCTTTTTATTCATTAGTAAATATTTCTTTATTATAAAATATCCAATAGTGCATCTTCACTTGATAATCCAAAACAGCATATCTCTGGGAGTATTAACATTTGGAAATTCTTCTAGATTTTACAACGATTTGTCTGATTGCTTGGTTTTGGATTCTCACAGTTAAAAGTATTATCTGTTTGTCTTGATTTTTCCTTTTTGCTTGATCTTATTAGAAATATCTGCAATGAATGATTCAAAATGCATGTTAATCAGAATAATATGAATCATAGCATAAAGTGAAATTAAGTGAAAGATGTAAAACCTGTCACTTAGTGAAAATGCAATAGTAAAACACTCATTTATAAACAGACATAAGAAAGCTAATCCTCCCCAGCAATTAGACTTTTCAAATGTGTTTATCAAAAATAATAATACTGAAAAACTCAATGATTGAATGGAAAATTAATAATTTGTGGAAGAGTTATTTGATTTAAAAAAATTGATTAAGATACAGCTAAAACAAACAAATATTGTTAGTTGTGCTGTGAATCCTTGCAAAGCATTGAAGCTACTAGTGAAGAAATATTCTCTCAGAGTATTCTTCAGTCGGTAATGTTCAATTCTCTTTTAAGAAAACTCTGTATTTCTTATCTCTTCTATTCACTTAATGCCTACCATCTCTTGTAGGAGTCGTAGTGTTTGTGGTCTTTGTAGTCGTAGTAGTCTTTGTAGTTGTCGAAGTCGTCTTTGTCGTTGAAGTAGAGGAAGTCGTCGAAGTCGAAGTAGTCGTATTTGATGTAGTAGTCGTCGTCGTTTTTCCATTTTTCTTAACACTGTTTGTACAAAGACTTGCAATAATCATAAACATATTCTAAAGAAGAAGGTTGATTTTGTTGTTTTTGTTGTTGTGATTCTCTTAGTTATTATTGTGGTTTCTGTTGTTGTTTTTCCTTCTACTGCAGTTGTTATTGGGGTGGTAAAAAGACAGGTAGCTGTTACCTTTGAACTGGCTATTAGAATAGATTCTATTACTATTATTATGGCTGCTGCGATTATTATTAGTTATTTGCTATTGTCGGAAAAAGGGTTATCCCTTCTATGAGTCTTATGATATCACTAAGTTTATTGTTAGCGTCAGTTAAATAGAAAGATTGTTAGATCCTCTAATACTCAAGTAGGTTATTGCTAATCATCTCAGTGTAGTTATTCATTGAAGAATATTATTCCTAAATGAATTCTTTAAGTTTCTCTTCGTTATCGTTGGTATTTTTAACAATTTCTTAAAATTATTAGATTTTCGAGATCGAACTTAGTGAGTTGAATACATCCTAGTATGAATTTGAAAGAGTGGCTAGTTTTTATTTTGACGCATTCTTCGCCTTTTCTATTGCTTGTGACACTGCAGAGTGAAGGCTATCAAAAAATGAAGATAAATCTGCTGAAATTTTATCTTCACTACCTTTTAAGTCTCCTATTTTCTGGGTAATTGAACTATCAGAGAACTTAGGATAGGCATTGAAAAAAGTGGTATTCGAAGTTGCCAAAAGTAACAATCGGATAGATATTGCTTCATTAAATGAAATATTTCGCTCTTCTATACATTAGAAGCAGAGTCTTGGTGAGAATTATGAAGGCTTGAGGTGGAGATATTAGCAGGAAAACTTTCGATGGATCTTACATTTGCGTGAAAGGATCTTCTCCAAAAAATCTGTGGCCGTATTTTGATCAGGCATCTTATAGCCAGCTACCTACATTCTTAATTATGAGTTTAGAGTTGATTTTCAGGAGGATTATTAATTTGTCTTTGCAACTTAGTTGATTTAATAATTTTCTTATTTTCAGCGCTTACCTCAGCCTATTAAAATGATCTGACAATCAATCTGAGGTTGTGGAATAATCTTTTTGTTCTTCAGATGTTCCTAATTTTCAGCTAGAAGAAAAAAATATCACTCAGAAACGAAATTTAGGTTGTTCTGTGCCACTAATTTCTTTTTACTTGATGAGTGAAATATTCTAAAAATTACATTGGTTTCAATTTCAACTCCATTGATATTAGATTACATTTCTTTCAACAAATGATTTATTTAAACATATGGAGCATCTAAATTGCCATACAAAGTGATGAATTATCATATAAGGTAATAATATGGGTCTGGATCAAATAGGGTTTTTTGCTCTTTTAGGCAAGTAACCAAAATTTTCCAGACTCAGAGGTCACTCTAAAATTTTCCAGACTCAGAGGTCACTCTAAAATTTTCCAGACTCAATGGTTACTCCAAAAATATATCTTACCCCTAATATATCTTACTCTATAAATTATATTTTCGTACACCTACCCCTATATACCTTACCCCTATTTATATTTTTTCTTATTTATCCTACCCCATCTTTTCCCCTTCATTTTTCCAATAAAAACCCTCCTCAAAACAACGAACGAGAGGACAGAACGTCGACAAAATAGTAAGATTTTGTTGCTTTCTGAACGCAGTGAGTCTGTGTGCAAAATACATTTTCGAATGATCATCTATAATCCTTTCTTTTCATTTTTTGATTCGATTTTATATAACAAACCAACATTTTTTTACAATTCCCTCCAAAATCATTTCGATTTAAATGAATACCAATATTCCCACCAAACTTGAATCCGAGGCTCTAGCAGATCCTTTAACAGTCATAGAAAAGCCTAAGAAAAAAAGATAAACAAAAACAAAAACAGTAGAAGCAAGCGATACCACACAAGGTCTTACAAAGCCAAAGAAGGAAAACCATGATGAAAATCGAGTCACAGTTCGTCTGATTAATCAACTGCACAAGGAACAGCTTGATTTGATAAAAGAAAACTATCGTCTGCAGCTTGAACTCCTTCGTAATATGAAGTTACCTCCTAAACAGAAGAAAGATATCTAGGAAGGTTCTGCATGAGGAAGTCGAATGATTTGAGAGCACTGCAAAGATACTATTTCATAGTTTACTCTTCTGAGTGCTTGTTCAAGATAACATTAAACTTCTTTTATTTCATATTTGACAGTGCTGCTGCTAAAATTGCATCCTTTTCAAGTATGCAGAAAACATACAACGCAATTGAATTCTTTTCGAAGAAAAAGTTACGCTTCACTGACTTATTTAGTATTTCACAACTGATAAATGCACTTGCAAGAGCTATGTCAGTCTTTATGATTACTTCACAGAACTTCACAATATTCCAAATAATATCCTAAGCTTTTTCTTGCAATGACACATCATCACCTAAGAATTTTTTAACATAGTTGTAGTAAAGTGTGTATTACCTATATTCTGGACCCTTGGGAATTGATGCACACTTTTTATGCACTACCTTACTCACATAATGACCACATTGACCATCAATCTCTGGCATTCTTGCCTACACAAGTCCACACTCACAGCAGACTTTTCCATACTCGCCATCAATGATTGTATAGGTTAAACATTCTGAGCACTTATTCATTTTTTTTCTTTTTTTCGTTGTATATAATAATCTACTTTTTTTTGAGGAATAAATGACAAACTCCCTTTTTATTGACAGCACTAACCTCGATGTAGATCATCACTACAGCTTCAAAGCCTAACTCACAGAACGCATTATCATCACTAAATACATCAAACTTTGCAGAGCTGTCATACCTTTTGATAATCCTCTCATCGACAAGCACAGCAATAATTTTACAGTCAATGGTACAACCTACAACATCTAGAATGGCAACTACACTCTCGCTAACTTACTTTAGTCTCTCACAGATAGCACAAACAACGTCATATCCTTTACCTTTTCTCAGCAAAGCTTCAAAACATCCATCACCAATCAGCAAGCAGATGATTTCACACTGTAACTTTCCAAGGAGCTAGCTCTCATTCTTGGCTTCAAGCACACAGAATACAAGGATTCAGTCTTCTATGTGGGGGAGCAGGCACCTAATCTGCAAATGCCGCAAGCTATTCTCATCAATGTCGTGGAAATACCTGATTGTCAAGCAACACAAGCCAACAACTACGATGCTCCCTTCTCCTATGTAATTCTCAATACTGTTTAACGTGGTTGGAATATTCAATACTCTAACTACTCTTCTGAGAATACAATCTTCTGCAGTGGTTCCTTCTCTTCAATCGAAATAGAATTACGTAAAAATAACGGAGCACTTTTTACAATCACATCTCCCATTCAACTTTTCTTTGAATATGAATGATATAAAAATAAAAAAAAACAGAACAAAGCAAAAAAAAAAAATGAGTTTTTTAGAAAAAGATATAATTCATGGTTCAAAGCAATTCTACTTTGACGGATTCAAAATGATTGATGCTCTAGTCACGGCTTACGGTAAAAATCCTGGTGATGATATCGAAGTAAAAATGACTTACTCTGGTAACAGTGCAAAGCTTGATCATAGAAATATCGTTGCCTTCCAAGAACAACTCGATGCACTTTTCATGTAGAATCAACTTCGAAGAGAGTTCACAAGAAACAACGATGATGGCAACAATGTCATTCGCAACGTATCACAGAACAAGCAGTTCAACGACGTAAAGAAAATGAACAATGTTCTTGCCATCTTCTTCATGTACTTTCTTCATCGATTTAACTGGTACGAATGGGAAGATTTAGAAAACGATGAGGATGCTGTTACAACAAAAAATTACTACGATGAACATCAAGAACCAATGTGTCAGAGCTTAAATACCACCATAGAAGAAATTAAAACAGTTTACCCTGTTATCTTCAATCTCTTTGCCAAACTTATTGAGAAGAAGTATCCAAATTAATCTAGAATCGCAGTTATGAAGGTATAGGAAATGAATGAGAGAGTTACAGAGATTGAGAATACTGGCATGAATCCCATTCTCAAAGCTAAAAAGGACAAGAAAGTAAAAGCTTTCATCAAAAAGTGATTAAACTTTTTTTCTTCTTTTTTTCATATTTTTTCTTTTTCTTTTTTTAGATTATCTTCTAAATCGCTTATTAATATAAAACAAAATTTAATCGATTTTTTACATGCTAAGTTTTACATCTGAACGAATTGAAGGTGCAGAGAGTATCTTTTACTACGATAGAAAAGCTAAGATCTATGCTGTGCAGCAATTTTCTGATTAAATCCATGAAGATCTGAAGACTGAACTCAACATCAAATATCAGATCAAGCAACGTATCCTTCTTGCCAAGGCTGTGAAGAGTGAATATGTTTACAATGAAGAATCTGAGTAATATGATTCTATTGATAAGATGACTATCTACGACAAATAAAAAATTGAACGCATGGATTCCCTTTATGACTTATACATCACAAATGTGCTTGATACATTACAAAGACTCTATTATGAAGTATTGAAAGATAAAGAAATTACAACCCAGAGCGTAGAACTTACACGATATCTTATTTTGTATCAACAAGAATTAGATGAATTAAATGAAGATGAAGAAGATTATGAATAAGACAAGCAATAATTACGTGATAAATACGATAATGAAATAAATAAATATGGTAGAAGTCAATTAGCAAAAGAAGAATTAAAACTATTT
>Ga0302271_10002459_pt1 | contig 16658 bp, 11 predicted proteins | sample III_Bog_N1_1_FD_198767 | JGI IMG/M metagenome (GOLD analysis project Ga0302271, IMG submission 198767) | Peat permafrost microbial communities from Stordalen Mire near Abisko, Sweden - III_Bog_N1_1 | ecosystem: Environmental > Terrestrial > Soil > Wetlands > Peat | place: Sweden: Abisko...
TAATAAGAAGAAGGAAATAGAAGGAGATCCAAGTTTTATAGTAATAAAGATGCAATCTCTAAATCGAGCAGCTACTCATTGTGAGGGCCTAATTTAGCTGTCATGGAGATCTTCCATGTATTTCTCCAAGTACTCCTCTCGTTAGACAACACCAAAGATATTGCGTGACCATAGATTTACCCGTAAAGGCATGGTGTTAGGACCTGAAAGTCTGCAATATAAATTCAATCCAGAATCAGTCCCAGCAAGTCAGCAATACCAGCAAGAACTTTTTAAGGACAAATAAACTGAGTTGATCTCACTTCGCAAAGCAGCTGATGAAGTCGAGAAGAATCTCAAGAATCAGCATGTCTTCACTGATCACAAATCAACTTAAGACACTATTTTACTTGAAATCGCTGATTAATTCCTTATCAATAATCATCCTTAGCATATTCTGAATCAGTTACTTTCCTTGAACACCCAGCCAAACAATAAACCAGAAGTTGTTGAGCTTATTGAGAACGCGTTGAGAATTCTGATTTCCAAGTAAATCAGATCCTTTGGACTTAGAGACTTTGGTGTTGCTGTGACATTATCCAGAAGATACGTCCCTAACGACTCGAAACTCTGGAATCAATTAGCGAATAATTTCTGCAGATTGATTTAGAGAAACGAATATCACGACAGGAAGATTCTCGATAAATCCCGCTCACAGAAACAATTAGATAATATTGTTCTCACACTTACATCCGTTTTGAAGTTTGCTAATTAACATCAATTAGATACAGCCCTGGAAAGTCTTTCAGATGCTGCTTCGAGCTATTTAACTAGCAATATCGAAGTAGTCTAAGATATGAATAATAGATTCCTGCTTTTATCAGGAGTTCTCCCACTTTTAGCCCCTTTCAAGGCACTACCGTTGCTAAAGTAAATCACCTCTTAAGCAAACACCTTCAATGACCTCAACGCATCGACTCTTACATCGATCATCAACGGTGTGAACAAAACTAGATAAAATGCTGCAAAACTCCCCAAAGCTGCTGGACCTGTTTCTGCAGTTATCGATAATTAGTTCCTTTAGAAAATCGAGCAAGCATTTTTCAAATAATTCGATGGAAAAGATGACTCGATTCTTGCTGTGTTCTCGTTATCTTTAGCGTAGCTTGGATACCAAGGGGAAACTAAGACTCAAGTAGGTAAATACATCGAAACCCAGACAATTTCGAGTCTTAAAAACCTAGCCTTCTTTGGGGAAGCTCTGAAAAAGTTCCATTCACTTTCTCCTAAATTTTTCACAGTCGCTGAGATCGCTCTCAAAACAGCATTGGCTGAGAAAAATCCTGCCCTAACACCAGCACTAGCCTTGCAATTCTTGAGAGTTTCCTCTAAGAAACTGACTTTCAGTGCTGAAATCGTCAATTAGCTTATTACAATCGTCGACAATGCATACTACTTTAAACTCTTCAATCCAAAGCCCACACATACTGAAATGATTGTCAAGACTCTCTAAAAGTATGCATAAGTGACTGATCTAGCTAATCTTCGTATCTATCAAGCTCTCATTGGTTCCAAGAAAATTCTCTGAGTAGTGAGAGAGAGACAAAACCTCCCAACAAGAATCAAAAAAGGGGTAGATAACTAAATGCAAAAGGAGGGGTGAAGAGAGTCAAACATGAGGAGATAGATAATTTTGTCAAGATTATGTTTTTATCCTTAGCTTGTAATGAACCTATCCTTATGTAGATTTCAAGAATATTTTAATTGAAGTTTTTCCTGTGTTTTATCTTTCTTTTTGAGATCAGTTTTAAATAATCTATTATTCCACATCTGGACATTTCCTTATTTGAGAAAATTCTCTCTATTTTCTCTTTTTGTTCAGTCAGTAGTTCTAGTCAATAAAGATATTTAGCATCTTGTTGTAGCTGTTGAATTTGTGATTTGTTATTTTTGTTTTGTTAAATAGATTTTTAGGAGTTGCTTTTTGATAATTATTTTTTTGAAATGCATATAATTAATACATAAAAATCTTAAAAATTGTTGATTCTCAAGGATTCAAAGGAAATAAAGAGATAAGGGATAAGGGATACTTTCAGCACCACCACCAACTCTCATCATTTGACAAACTGAACCTTTGTTTCCCATCATGAAGTGCTTTAGTCTTTTGGATGCACCTCGGATAAAATACTAGCACATTGGGGAGAACGAGCGTAAACTCATCAAGCCATATTATGCTTCATCAAAGGAATCAGAAGTCATGAACATCTTGCTTGATAGCACTTCTTTAAAGGAAATCACCTAGTAGATGACTGTCACCTAGTGCATATCTTCTTAAGTGATTTTTCTGATCCAAGTCTACATCGATTTACTCAAGGTAAATGCATACCATTTCGAAAGGGTGATTTTAATTCTAAATTGAGATTATCATTTACCAATTTAAACAGTCCTCTGCAGCCTCTGAAAAAGCCTTAGGGGATCTAAAAATCGGCCTGATTGGATGTGGAATCATTGGGAAGTCTATTTTAAATGCGTTGGTGTTCCTTTTAGGCTGGGTTGAAGCCAGCAACATACATGTGTCCACAAGGAGACCAGAGAATCTAGCGAAATATGAAGACATAGGGTTTAATATATATTTCGATAATGAAAAGGTAAGTATTTGACTTGTAGCAAGAAAGAAATAAAGAATGTCAACTTTTGTTTTGATTTGACAGTTAATAGAACAGTGCGATGTGATCGTATTTTGCTTTCCTCCGAGCTTAGATAATTGGGCAGTTGTGGAACTGAGAAGCACTCTACTAGCTAGGATAGCAAGTACCACACATTAATTCAAACCATTTGTTATCTCAGTAGTTTCGAATCTGTACATTCCAAAACTAGAGAAGCTCCTTATGACATCCCCAGCTCGAGTCTTCGCTAGAACACACATCGTCACATCAGATGTTTTGGGTACATCATTTCCTCCAAAATTAGCTGGATCTTTTGCTGATTCTGAGAGTTCGTATGGACGGATGCTACTAAGTGATGTTTCCTTAGTGAAATAGATTCTAGCTAGTTTTTCATATATCTTCAGAAACGAGAAGCTCCCGGATGATTTTTAGATGAATCAAGTGCATCTATCGATATTGCAAGCGTTGCTTGGTGGAAATATTACAAATAACGAATATTCTTAAGAAGTAATCGATACGGCAGTTCAGACGTATGCACATCGATAAAGCATTTTCAAATAAATTCTGGATGAACTCATTGCTGTTGAAAGAGAAAGCTTAGTCAGTTAGAGTCAGCTTAGTGTGCAAGCTAAGGAATAAGGAAGCTAGTCGCCTTAGTAGCAGAAAGAATGAAAAAAAGAGAGGGAATTAGTTGTTTAGGATAAAAATTTGAACAACAAAAGCTCGTTTTCATAATAATATGTAAATACAAAAAACTCTGTGTGTGGTTAGAAAAAGAAACTATCAGCTATGTTATTCTAACCTAGCTGTTAGATCAGTCTCTTAATAACTAATGATTCCTTATTAAAAATGAATGGCTTCCAATTATTGATTTCATATGCTTTTGCGATTTTGCTAATTTCTATGAAATTCAAAAATTTATTAGCTGCAAATAAAACAAAATGCTTCCAATTTCATTTAATTTTATTGATTTGTGTAATTGTCTGTTATTTCTTTTTGATTTTTCTGTCTTCAATATCCGAATTGATTGAACTTACCTAGTCAATCAATCAATCGAATTATGAGTAACTTCTTGTTTTTATTGTTAATAGAAAATGTAATATTCTTCTGTTTCTTTTTATTGTTTGTTCCTCTTGATAAAATCTAAAGATCTCCTCAGTTAGCAAATAATTAGCTCCAATAGAACTACTTGTTTTTCTTTAATTTCCCAAAAATATCTATATAAATCTGGTCAAAATCATCCACTCTTTCTCTCTTTCATTCTTCGCATCCTCACTGCCAACGGTAGCAGCATAACACAACACAACAATCTGTCTTTATTTGATAAAATCTTCCAAAATACATAAAGTGCCATAAACGATGTCAGATAAACTGCGCTCATCATACGAAGCCATCAACAAAGGCAAGGTCTCGAGCACTAAATACGACCCAACTTATTAAAAAGTATAGAATCTCTTCCATAGGAATGCCGAATTCATGTAGAAGCACAGAATTCTTGGAAAGAAACGATAAAAGAATAAGCGATATACTTCCTTAAGACCTACTGACATTGAGACAATAGCTGATAACACCAACTCAATGAACATTAGTAGCAATCCTATGAACAATTTATTATCACTAAGCAGGCAAAACAATCATTTAAGCAATCCAATGACCCCTATGGAGAATTAAAACAACAAAAACATGACTTTCTGCGATCTTGCTGCAACTTTAAGACCACTAACATCTTAAATCCCCTCCTACAATTAAGATTACCCCTTAGAAAAAGACATGTTCACCTAGCGATACCAAGAGAAACTCTAAGAAATCGCAGTAACCTCCCCTAATTTCGCGAAACATTTTTCCAACAGCGATGAGATGTTGCAAGAACTCATAGCGAAAAACTGCCTAAAGCAGAAACAGCGAATCGAAAAAGGATACAAAAGCAATATCGAAAATGGACTCTACGGTAGCAGCGGTAGAGCATATGGCTTTGAATAGTATTCCAGTCGCAAAGAGCAATACCAGAAATAACTGCAAGGTAGCAATAACTGTGGAATCAGTGAAGATAGGTTTAATAACTTTAGTCTGATGAATATCGATTCGGAGAAAGCGAGGGATATGTCAAAATCAACGGATAGAAAATATGATGTGTTTAAGTGTGTCACTCATGATCTCAAGTATGACTACTACTCTCTCCCCTTGAAATATCAGAAGAACAACTATTCGTCTTTGCATTCTAACTGCTTGTTTGATTATAATCGAGAGAAGCCAGAAAATTACAGGTAATATTATCAGCCAATCAAGCTCGCATCGGATCTCCCAACGGAATAAGTTCTACAAGGAATTGCATTGACATCACCGTTCAAGAGATCGCCGAAGGTTGATCTCAAGAAGTCACTTGGAAGGTTGAAAATACAAAGAAGGGAAAATATGGAATTTTTAGGAATTTTAATCACTTTTTCTCATTTTGTTGTTGTTTTTTGTTATTTTGTGCAAAAAGAGAGAAAAAGATCAATTTTAACAGCACTTTTTCAGTGGAAATATCCAGAAATCAATCAGCTTCTCTGACTCCCAAAGGGCACACTATCTCAGCGATGTCTTCAGATGCGCAAAAATCACTTAACAGAAGAAACTTCAGACAATAGTACTCCCCTTCGCAGATGCTTGCTAGTTCCTTGAATGCAAATACTCCTGATCAATCCTAACAACCTTTTAGGTAAAATTAGCACCAACCACCTTTCAAATCCTTCAATGTGAATGCTTCCCAGCAATCAAAATAGCAACGAGCAAACTCAGCTAATTCCGAATTACCTGGAAAACAAACTAATTTTCCGCCTAGATCAAGTTCTTCCAACTCCAATAACCCTCTCTCGATCTTCAGGGAAAGGATGAAGAAAATGCATAAACTTCTGAACATCGATTGAGTGCTTTACCAACTGATATGTAACCAAACTTTAACTATATATCCAAGAAGCCATTGTTAAAACCAAAATAAACAACAACAAAACAACTACTTATCCAACTTATTCAAAATGCAGGCAATCTTGAAACTTACTGATTGTAATTGCATCTAATATTTATGTTTTTGTCTGTGTGAAGAAAATCTAAACAAAAAGATTAAGAAATATACTTTAAAAATATCAATAAATACAGATTAATCAAACAGATATACAAGGGCAACTTCACTTTAAATGAACTTATCAATCATTCACATCATTCTTCTTCATTTTTGTGTGTGATCTTCAATAGTAACCTCCTTAGGAATTGAAATAATTTAGAATATTCCCCTTATATTTATCAGGCGAATAATTGAGAATTCGTTTCTCAAACGAAACTGCATCGACGATCTATGCCTACAACTACGCATGCGCTGACAGAATATTACTCACCGCTTGCAACAACGGATCAGATGGTCCACATTATCTCTTGAGATTATCCGTCAATGTGATTTGATTACTCACAGTCTTTGAAATAGCTGCAAACGCGTTAATCGCAAATCCTGGCGCTGTAGCTACCTAATCCACAAAGAACATATTCTCCATTCTCGCCTTGATTTTATTCACAATCGACAGCTTTAAACTTGCTGCTATTGCTAGTTCCAGTTCAATTACTTTCGCGAGAGCTTTATGCACACTTTTCATCTTGGCTTCTTTGAGAATCTACTCAATTTTCTTAACTGAAGTCTCCTGCAAAAACGCATATTTTAACTCTGCCAAAACACCGTATGCCTCTCTAATTAGCAATATCGTATTGTCAGCTTCTTAAAACCCCGTAAACAGTGCATGCGTTCCTTTTTTCTTGCGAACTGCTGGGTTTGACTGCGATCGGAGTTTTAACGCTGGTGGTAATGACACTCGTTTTTTACCTTTTCTCCAATCACCACCTTTACCATTACCGTAATCTTCATCATCATAGAAATCGTCATAATACCGATTGTTGTTCGTTTGAAATCGCCTAAGTGTCTTATCCTAACTTGGAACTAAATCTTCTTCGAATTCCGCTGAATCAGTAGCAAATGCAAAATATTTCGCTGATTTTGGACCATCAAGCATCAGCATATTGAAGAGTCCTACGTAGTACAATGAAATCGGATTAGAAGACTCCACTAACGAAGTAGTTTAACTCATATACCTCCAATACGCCATACATTTATCAACTCGAGGTTCACTTCGAAGAAGGAACATAATATAAACTGCATAAGTGCTCCTTTGAAGGTGTTTGTCTCTCCTAAAAACGGACGCATCTGTGAGAATCGTTTCTAAGACTGCATACAACAGATCGCTGGCTTCTTAGTCCGCCCGTTGAAGCACTTAGCAATACAGCGTTCTATTTAAGAACTTAATCATATATTTGATTTCTTCGTCCACAAAATCCTAATGAAAGTGCAATTATTACACGAAGAAAAACAGCTTTTGCTAGTTCTCACTGCTATCTAGCTCAATTGCTTCTTCTCGTAAATGCAACCGACTACTTTTGATCATATTTTATATATGCTTCACCGATCTCTCAGATAACCCAATTCCTAATGAATTATCAACATTAGAGCTAAGATAAGCACGAATCTAATCGATGTTCAACCCTCCTTTCGATTACTACTCTCCTTTCAGCAAAAAGTACAATAATATCCCAGTAATTTTAGGATATTTCCCTTTATGTCGTGAATTAAATTCCCTAATATTCTTCTTTTGCAGATAATATTTATCTCTTTCCATCATCTCCTGCATGCACCTACAGCAAGCATACAGCTCACTAAACCAAATCTCACTTTCAGTTGGTTTCGGCTTTTCCACTGATGCATAGTTCTTATCACATATTGTCGCATAATCAAACGAAAAGTCAACAAGATTCGAGAATTTCAACACATACGCCTTGGAAGTCCTAGCAACAAAGACATTCCTAGGTGATATATTTCCAATGTAATAGTTCCCAGGGAGGATCACCATAAGTGATTGCATCAGCGTCGATAATAACTACGAGAAATTCTTCTCATAATTCGCATTCGGTTTGGATTTACTTTCGATCAGTAGCAGATTCGAAAGATCATAAAGTGAGAAATCACCAAGTTTCTGAATCACCGTCAACGAATGCTTGTCACTGAATATCGTCTTTGGCATGAATAATGTAAATTTCGCTACGATTTTGTCATATCCTTCAAGATATCCGCTGAATTACTCAATACTCATAAACACCCTGCATTGAATGTAGAGATTTACTTTCTTGAGATACACGCGACTCCATTTGACATCTTTAGAGATGATTATGTAATCGTCATTGTCATATGGGTCTTTTTCAGGTTTTAAATCGTTTAGAATCTCTTTTTTCACTAAAAACTTGAAATCCTCACTGGTCAAATATTCCTTTTATTCAGCTGTTAACTCGTCTTAGCCTAACTGCACTTGACTATCCCCAGATACGTTACTCTCTAAACCACGTGCCTTTAAATTACTCAAGTTGTCCTGTTGTTGTTACTGCTGTTATTATTATTGTTTCTGCTGTGCCATAATTTTATCTTAAAGTTCCTTTTATTTATATTGCTATTACTATTGCAATTTCAATTATTATTACTATTATTTCATGGCACTTTACTATTGTTCTATTAGTTTCTGTTCTAAAACCTTCTATTGCATTTAGCTTCGCATAGCATCTTGATCGATATTTCTACCTTGATCTCTTATCGCTTCTTTCTATTTATCTTGCAATGGCCTATTTTCTGCATTATTCTTCTTCTCTATTTCCTTATTCCCCCCTGATTATCTCTATTATTATTCATATTATTTCTTTAATTCCATCTCCATTTCTTTTTAGATTGTTTCTGCTTCTTTTTTCCTGAATAACTACTATTCCGCGTATATATTATTTGCTCGCTCATTCTCGGGATTATCAGCTAATCCAAAATCACCATCTAAAGGTGTTTCTTCTTCGTCATTGGGTGTGTTGAATTAGCTCACATCATTGTAGATTGGTTATTGCTACTTGTTGTTATTGTTGTTATTTATGTCTTTTTTGTCAACTACTGCTTTTCCTGGTGCAGAATTGCAACTAGAAGATTTAAAATGAATCGCACTTTGTTTTGCTTTTTCTAGACTATGAAACTTCATATGCTAATCGATATCATGATCTTCACCGGGTGTCTCATATTCATCGTCGATCTATTTCTATTCCTCTAATAGAATTAACAAGGAAATCAAAACACGATTATTTTTATGAACGATTCATTTGTTTTTGTATTATTATTGGCAACCAAAATAATCGAAAAATGTACCTTCATTGTTGCTTCTACTGAATGGAGATGGTACTTATTTCAGAGGCCTTCTACCTTAAGCTAGTTTTATTTCCATGATCCTTGGTGATGTGTTGTGTATTTCCATAGTTGAGATGTGTCTTACAATGTCATATTCCTCAGATCGCTTGATTCCTCCGAATTTGAGGAAAAAGATCGCGAATGTTTCTCTAGTGAATTCTCGCCATGGGAGAATAGCATATTGCGAGATTCCTTTAGTCTTAAATGCTGCCCTTTTGGTTGATTTCACTTTGCAAGCTTTCCAAAAGAGATCCTAATTCTGGAGACTCTAAATTCTCTGCTGCCTTTATTCATCATCATCTTCATCTATTGAGATATAAATTTCACATAAAATCATTGCAAAAAATACCTGAAAAATAGCTTGCTCGAACAACTTTTCTTATTATTTTGGAAAAACTCATGCATTACCTTCAACTTCAAGCTCATCTTCTTCGAAGGCACTAGCTGGGGTTCTCGTAGTGACGCATCCGCCTTGTGTTCCCCACTTATCCTCCATTCAGATGTAATATGAGGGGTACTGTTTAATTCACTTTTACACTCTATCTCTCTCTCCCTCTTCTACTAATTTCACAATTACTGTGTTTAAGAATTTTTTTTAAGGTTTTTTAAGCTTGAAAGAATTCTAAAATCTCGCTCGCAATTATCACTTAGGTTTATCAAGTAATTACAGCTTTTTCATTTCCTATTCCTTTTGAGATTTCTTTGTTTAATCTTCATGAAAGTTAAAATCAGAATTCTCAATTAGGTTTTGCAATAAATGTCAAGTGAAGATGGAGCTAACTTTTCGATGAATTTTTCAGAAAAATAAATAAAAATTTTGAAGTAAATAATATTTATGATACTTGGTTGTTTTTGAGAAATAAATAAATCAACCCAAGGAGAAAATATCCCAAAAAAGGGTTCTGTTCTGTGTGTAAAAAGAGTCTACTCGAGAGGAAATATGAGACAGGTATCGAAAATAATATGATTTTGAGGAAAAACAAAATTAGGGGCGAGAACTGAAGCAAGAGCACAATTCATAAATTCGAGAGTAAAATTAAAGGATTAGCATTGGGATCAAATTTGCAGGTTGGTTTTTGTTATTTTTTAATTCAAGGAGAACAAAAATTCTTTTGGTTAATCTATAATTCATCCATTCTACATTCATTCCCAGTTGAGAGAGTTAATTAGCTCGTTGGAACGATCCAAAATAATTGACAAAATCTACAAGAATAAACAAAATCAAAGCTGATCTTTTATTGAAAAAACAAAACAAGAATAATTGTATAAAATGGCAGCTTTACTTAAGAAGAAAAACTACAACACAACAAAGGGCTCAAAGCGCTGGAGAAAGAACATCGACGCTACTGAACTTGAAGAGAAAGTTGCAGCCGTGAACTAAGAAAAATATGAGTAGGCTTAGTTAGAAGCCAAGCTGAAGAAGACTGAGAAGGTATCCTTTAAGATCGACACTGAGGGTGATAAGAAAATCAGGGAAGCCCTGGCGAAGGATAGGTTTGTGAAGAAAATAGATGAGAGTGGTATATCTGTTCAAGAAATGAAGAAATACAGAAAAATTGCTAAGGGACTGAAGACCTAGAATAAGGAGAAAGTCATTGAGAAATAACCTGAATCGAACTCTAATGAGATAACAGAGTCTGATCTATGGTCTGATAAGGAAGCCTCCACTGATAAGCCTGCTCCTTTGATATCTAGAAAAGATAAAGTTGCACATGTTGTACCACCCACTAGCGGTATGAGTTACAATCCTTCATACAAAGAGCATCAAGGTGACATTGAAGAAGCGATTGCACTTGAAGATCACGAAGCGAAAGCGAAACGATTAGAGAAAGTCAAAAGAATACGAAAACAAAAGAAAGATCTAAAAGAATTCGAGAGAGTTCAAGCTATCAAAAAGGATTTGAGTCTCAATCCAGTGCAGAAACAGAAGAGAGATGAGAGGAAGTTAGCACATTTAGCAAATACATTGAAATAACTCAAAAAAGATATTAGAAATGAAGATAAATAGCAAGAATTGAAATTACAAGAAAAATAACTTGAAAAGGAGCATGAAGCAGAAGTTAAAGCGAAACTTGGGCTTAATTTCAAACCATAAAAGTTGGGTATGAAGAAATACAGACAAAAAGGACCTGATTTTGTCTTAGAAGAAGATCTCCCGGATAATCTTAGGACTGTGCAGAATGCTAGCAGTTTGCTTAGAGACGAATATGAAGCTGTATTCAGAAAGGGTCTGCTAGAGCCAAAGAACTACTTCAAAACAGACAAGAAAAGCAGAGTGCCTGCGATTAAATTCAGACAAAAATTCGACCCTTATTTCAAGAGCGAATGGGAAGATGTCGAGACTGCATTAAATGTCAATAATTGAACGAAAAAAAAGAAAAATAATTAGTAAAACTTTGATCAATTTTGTTCTTATTATCTTTTTAGTACACATTTATCTCTTTTTTGTTATGCATTCTCTTTCATTCCAATACAAAGAGAGTTAAATGATTATTCCTCCAGCTTGAATTTGAAAAAAATAGAATAAAAACTTGCAAAATTAATATCAAAATATACAAAATAACTTGCTATGAACATGATAATAAAGAAGCCATAATAAGATTTGAAATTGTTAATATATTCCTTGATAAAAGTAAAAAAGGAAGGGGGGTTCAATCAAATCATTGAGAGAATCAGAAATATTTTTGAAATGCCTTCCTTTTTGTGTGAGACTGTTTGTTTGCTTGTTTGTGTTGCGTATTATTTCATGAAAATTTCCATAATCCAAGTGTGTGCAAGGAATCAAAAGCGACGAGTTTAAGTCCAGGTAGGTTTGGATTTTATTTTGGCATTGTTGGTTTGGATTATTTTTTCTTTTGATGTTGCTTTGTAGATTGGTTGTTTGTATTCGGTTTGTTGAGATCTTACTGGGAATGCTAGTTGTTGTTGTTCTTCCCATTCTAGGAGGAATGCTGATGATTTTTGGGTGTTTTGGGTATTTGTTGTTGGTGATGGTGGGGTGATTTCGAATTAGAATTGTGCAAAGATTAATAGATCTACTGTGTTTGAGTCTATGAAGAAGATAATTACTAGTTGGATTATTTCTGTTTATTATTTTGCAGTTGCTTGTTTTAGACTGCAAGGATTCCGTCTTATCTAGGAGAGAGTGCCTACTACTACTGGTACTGCTGCTATGGTCTATGAGGGTTGTATTATTATTAAGATTAAGATTACAGAAACTAAGATTAATATTAGTTTTGATAAGTTAATTTTGGTTGTTTGCTTTGCGGTGGTGACAGACTTGCTTGCTTAAACTGACTAGGATGCGATTAACCACCTTATTACAGTTACTACTGTTATTAATTCAATAAGCAAAGATCCTTAACCATATTTTATTTAGCTTTCTTCTTTCTTCTATTGCTGAATTTCACTACTCTTTTCAGTTACTTCTTGATCGATTTGCTGTTACTTCTGAGTTATCCTGATGCATTTTTGCGAGGCAGATAAGTCGCTGGAATATTCGCTAGGGATTTTCCAGTTTTAGATTGTTCTAATTTTTTAAGTTAATTTTGTAGAATCGTAACAGATGCTGCAGAGGGAAGGATATGGGCTGTAGAAGGTGCAGTATGGAAGTATTGGGATTTCAGATTAGTATTATTAATATGATTTGAAAAAGGGTATTAATAGTTCTTAGTGATATGTCCTGATGGTTCTTCTTCCATTTCGGAATGCTCTTCTTCGATTGGGTAGATATTAATACCAGAGGGTGGAAGATCATTGGATTCTCTTGGGTAAAAATTCGATGTTTCTTCAAGGCTATTCATAGTTGTTGCTGTTGTAACTGAACCTACTGCTGTTTTTTATCCTACTTATTACTCTGTTGTCCTCTTTTTCTATACGATTTCCCTAATAAACTACAACAACAAAAGGAAAAGTTAAGTTCTCAGTTGAAAAACTATTCCTGTTTCTCCAAAATTATTTTCAAAACTCTTTAAATTAAGCTCTTACAACAAGTGCTTATGTGGGTGTTTAGACATATGTTTCCTGCTATTTCAGAGTGAAATGATTGGCATGCTCATTGAGATGATTATCAATAGAGTATTTAACCACTCTAGAAGATGACTCCGAACAACATGGATCCCAAGGTACCAGAGAAGCTGGTTTAGCAACAGCAGTCAATGGATTTCTAGTTGATGTAATTGGCACTTAAGATATTGATTTAGGTTCTTATGGGTTGATTACAAGCATCAACGAATCCAAGAACAGTAATACATTATGGTCTTAAGATGTAATTCTAACATTCATCTATGGATTAACCTCCCCACCGAATCGAAGCGAATAAACCTGATATATCCCATCAGTAAAATTCGTAAACTAACCTGGAAGATTACTGGCATTATCGTTTGTATTGTTCATTGTATGACAGCTATTAGCATTGGGAAGAACCGCCCAGATATTGAGTTCGGAGTAGCTGAGTGTAACAAATCTATTCAATGGTAAAATACATTTAATATCGAAGATTCTAGATGAATGTGCGTATTCCAGCATTTGCGGGCTCGAAATCTTTGGCACAGCAACTTCGATTGTTTCTGTTTCGATTTCTGCGCACTCGCCATCTAAATCAAAATTATCTAAATCATCGATATTCGACAATTTTCTAACTTTTTTCACCAATTATTACGGTGACTACTCACTGCTCGCACTGCCAGGCAGTTGCCATAGTGCTAAGAAGAAATTCTATCGCTTGTAATTATCAGTACCTGCTATTAAATAGCTTGAATTCTGCATTGAAATCATATATCCAAGACTCGAAATCAAATAATCTAATGATTTATAATTTTAAATTATGAACTTCATCTTCGGAGCTAGACTCACAGGGTCCAAAGCATATATTTTCTTCAATGTCGACAGAAGAACATACTCTTAAGTGCTTGCGAATTAGTAAATGAACGTTTTAAATACTCTCGATTCAGTATTCTTCTTGAATTACGTGGAAATATTCCAGGAAACAATTTTTCTTTCATAGAAACCACAACTGAATATCGTCATTGGTACATTCTCCAAAGCATGCAGCTAGCTTACATAGCTTCCTGAATGAGCAGAAGGCAGATTAAACAGCATTTTAAATGTGTCATTGGATGTACTAAACGCATAAAGCCCACCTTGCTCACTCCCAAGAATGACTTTATTCCCAACGCACTCCATGCTAGTGACTTTAAAAGCCAATTTCATTCGGCTCTGCAAGGAAACACTCTTCTTTTTTGGGAATACTTACTCATTAATGGTTTTACACTTCATTATCTCAAGCGGAAGTGCTGTAAATCCTCTGATATTACTGTTTGGTTTGAAGTTAATTCTTCCTTTTCTCAGTATTTCTTGAGGGTTTATATCCTCAATTCTCAATTAGAGGAAGGAAGACTAACTGAGAATGAAGTAGCTGCTCTAGCTATCTTTACTTTCGTTATCCTGTGATAGCTGTGTGTAATATTTTTTATTTTCTTATTGATTTTTTCAAAGAAAGTGATAACCAAGTGATTATTTCACTATTTATTAGTTTTTTCCAATTATTCCCTTATTATTTCTTTGTTTTTCTTTGATTAATTTTTATGAATTTCTTCCTGACAACTTTCCCTCCCCTCCCCCCCCCCCCTCCCCCACTTCTAGCCAATCTCATATGAAAAAATAATCTTCCCCTCCTTTTTCAAATTATTATACTGATAATAATGCATACCTTTTTTCTCTTAAGCATGACTTCTAAATAATAATAGTATCTGGTATCCTTTGGTTGCCTTATCCTGACAATGATTAGTTACTCGTCAATCAGACAGGCACATTAATTACGTGGATAGTGTTATTCGCACACTGTCATATTTACCAATATTATCTGCTTCACTTCTTCACATAATTTCAAAAACTCTCTATCTTTGACTAATTTATCTTCATTAAATTTTTATTTTTATTGTGCCATCATTTGCTTAACTGAAAAAAAGTTCATCGCCGAATTTATTTAAAAAGAACCCAACAACTCCAGCAGATTGATATTACTTCTAAGCACCTTACCGCCCACCTTCGACATTTAAATTGGTGGGGGGCCATCTATTGTTTTTTTGGTTTAAGCTGTGGAGAATGGTTAACTGTGAAATAAACTGCTGTGACGATTTTTTTTAAATAAATTATTAGGGTGGGCAACAAATACAGAATTTAAAATGGGCTTAACGAACCTACAAAATGAAGGGATTTTTGTTATTTAATTATCTCTAATGATTAGTAGCAGTAGAATTGGTTATATATAATTCATATTCAAGTGGTTAAGAACGCCATAAGCAAGAATAACATTTAAATTTTAGTTAGTTCTATCTTTTAAAAGTTCTCAAAAAATCAAGGAAAAAAGAAATACATGTTTTGCTAACCAAACAAAGAGAAACAAATTGATTCTTACCATATTTTCATTAACTTATTTACTTTAAATGGACTACTTCTGTTCAGGATGCCATATGCTTCTCAACAAATTTCAATAAATATCATATAATATACATCTTCTCTTTATTCTTATTTAGAAATTTAAAAATAATGAATAGCCCGCGCAATTTAACAAAAACTCTATTTCTAATTATTCTAAGCTATCTGATTACTAGAATTCAACATATTGATATTGTACGAAGGAATAAATCTCAAGAAAATACCCCAAAATGATTCAAAAGAAATCTCCAGTCTTCTGATAGACAAAATGCTGGATTTATTAGTTTTTTTCAATACTCAATCCTCCATATAATGTAACTTCTGTGTTTCCCTCAGTTATCTTTCGATTTTTATGATTTCTAAGTTGCCGTTTTGCTTTGAATTGATTCAGATTATGATCCTCTGAATGCAAGCAAATAAAATTCTTATTTGTACCATTTTTAACTCTGTTAGTTATGTGTGAATGTGTTTGTAAAATAATCAACTTGTTCGATCATTAAAAAAGCAGTGAAACAAACTAAAGCAAGAAAATGCATAATTCAATAGAAGAGACGATTCTTTTCCTTAGAAGATTTGATAGTGTTAAGTAAAATCGAGAAAGTATCATTATCTGGTAGAACAATTATGAAAAGAATTTGTTCAACATGACTGAAAAACATCTTTCAAAGTTAGTAATTAGCAAATTTCACTTTTACACTTGAATGTGAATTGAATAAACTTTGATTCCTGGCTTATATTATGAAGTAAAACATCTGACATGCATATTAACACAACGACATAGAACAAATTCATTTTCATAAAGCAGCCAGGTTTAGTTTTCTTTAAGCTCAATTCTGCCTTAAAGATTGATTTGATTTGAAACAATCTACAAAATGATCTTATTTTAAATTTCTTATTCCTTTTTCTTCTTCAGTTTTTCAATTATCTTAGTCCATTAAGTGAAATACTTTGCTAATAATACGTTTTTGCAAATCAACTTATTTGAAAAACTGCCAAATTATTCAAAAATATTAGCAATAACACATATATTTTGAACTAAACACTAACAAATAAAACTAATTCTTTTCAATATTCAATCATTTATTACTCAATAACCATCCATTCGAATGTTTATCTTTGCTCTTCATTCAGCAATTCTATTTTATATTTTCCTTCGTTTTCATTATTTTTATAGTTTTTGAAGATTTTGAATCTCTTAATTAAGTGCAGTGCAATTATCTGAGAGAGATTCATACTCCTTAGAGAGATCAGTATATTCATCGTTTTTCCTTTTTAACAGTTTCAAATAATAC
>Ga0302271_10002460_pt1 | contig 16658 bp, 13 predicted proteins | sample III_Bog_N1_1_FD_198767 | JGI IMG/M metagenome (GOLD analysis project Ga0302271, IMG submission 198767) | Peat permafrost microbial communities from Stordalen Mire near Abisko, Sweden - III_Bog_N1_1 | ecosystem: Environmental > Terrestrial > Soil > Wetlands > Peat | place: Sweden: Abisko...
TATTAACAATAATGAACTTCCAAAGGAATATCTTAGATTATGATGATAGTGGGAAATACCTCCCCTTTCCCAGATCATTAACAATAATTGAAGGAGGTTCTTTATTTACTTCGAGAACTCAGGTATTAAAATAATAATTCTTTTTGAGAGCATACATTTACTTTTAATTTAACAAAAAAGCACATCAATCTTGAAGTTCAACTGAAACATGGTTGATAGTTTCCAAAATGATTAAAGAATAACTTATTTACTATGTAATTAATTTGTAATTGTAAAATGTCAAATGAATCTTCATTTTGATTGATCTTGATTTGTTTGCACCATGAATTCTCAGTCTTTTTTTTTTGAAAGACATTGATTTTTCAACTCTGAGGCGCAAAATTCATTTTTGAATACGAAGAATAAATACTATTTTTTTGCAATTATTAAAAAATAGTTCTCACTATTTAAAAGTTTCTTCTTTTTCTTCTTCTTCTTGAGTATCAAAAATCTGTTTCATTTTTTTGGAGGGGCATATATTTCAAGGATTTTCTATACTTGTGTATTGAAATCTCCTAAAACAAACAAATTCACCAGAGGAAACAAACAAGCATATTTGTCTCAGCAGAAAACAATAATATTTATCAGATCGTTTTCATTTTTTTAGCTTTTCATAACAAAAAATGGATGGGATGAATGGAATCTAAGACTAGAATAGCACTCGGAGTGGCCATTCAGGGAAGAATACTTTGCATTTTGGTGCCATGGTTTATCTCTGCTTCCAGCCTGATAACTCAGAAGAATTCTACACAACTGCGGAAGGATTCACAAAGAATAAAATCAGACTCAAACAAGCATCGACAATGGAGAAAGATGGCAATTTCACTTCAGGGCTCTTCAAGATATTCCCTCCATTCTACAATTCGGAGTATCTCAAAACGAAAGAAGTTTCAAATCAAAAGAAAAATGAAAAAAGAGACAAACATAAGGCATTCAATAGGAGAGGTAATGCATATTTTTTTGAATTTGGTTCTATGAAGAGATCTACTAATTGCTTCTAAATTTGATCTAAATTTATTGCATTAGTTGCTCGCTAGGAGATACCCAAACAAATCAAGCTCATGGAAGAAGAAGCTTCATTGAACTATGATTAATATGAGAAACTCAAAGGAACTCCAGTTCTCTATGGTTAAACAATTCAACTCCTTCACCATAACTCCAATAAATACCTCCAATTCGATTAGAAAAGCGTATCAGACTTCGAAAGTGATAATCTCAAGTATGAGTTTCTTCTTTTCGTTTAAAGATTCATTATTAGAGACCATTTTAATTTCTGAAACTGCCACAGATTTGTTTCTTTTTTTCAATTTCATATCAAAAATATTTCTTTTTGTTTGTCCTACCATCCAACAAATACCCTTTTGTTACCTTTCTAACTAGGGTGAGTTTAAGTGAAGAGTACTCTGAAGAGACATAGTTTCGTATCCTCCCTTGTTTTAGCTTCCAGCAGGAGAGTCAAGGATTGATTTTCGATTAAGACACTGTTTTTATTGTGAGTACAATAGACTCAAGAAACAGCATGGGAGATCCTTATCTTCATGCTTCTAAGGGCGTCGCGGAGACTTAGGATTCTAAAAAAGGAAAGAAAAAAGAGATGAATGTCTCTACAGATAAAAAAACATAATGGAAGTAAACTCCTACAATTATTGGGTGAAAATTAATTAAAATATTAATATGCTTTTTTATTTTTTTGAAAAGAATAAAGATATTCTGCAATTATAATGATGAGCGCAATGGCATGCTGTCAGTGTGTGATATTATCTGGATCAACTATTCAGAAAAAGATGTAAAACTAGATAATACAAGAATCATCTTAATTTTGCAACAAGAATAAAAAAATGAAGAAAAATGATTTTTTCATATGTTTAAATACATTCTTTTTACAATATTTTCATTATGTTTGCTTCTTTGTGAAACTAAAAATAGTTGAATCTACTCGTTCAGAAGCTAGCTGAGAGTGAATCAAGTGAGAAAAATCTATTGAAATTTGAAGATTGCGATTAAACAGAAAAATATAAGAAATTCGTTGGTAATTCAAATGGTATGTTCGTTGTCGAAAGCGAAAACATGCAGCAAGGAGGATTGATTCAATGGGAGAATACCTACAGATTGCGCCATCTCACAACAAATTAATATTTATAGGTGGTAGTAACTGGCACTAGCGAGACTGTATTAGAAGATAGATGTTTAGTTTTGGAGCCATATTCATCCCAAGTGAGCTATTTCTAATTTGAACTCATATATTCTACACTTATCTCCAGAAACAGAAATAATCTCACGAAATATATGCAAAGGGTAAGATATTCAAATATGAGAAATGGTTCGTTATTGCGTCAATAAATCTAACTGATAAATTACAATTTTAATTATTTTTTTTCTTAGGATTCATACTTTAGACTTTCAACTAGATCTCAAGGCATCAAAGGGGAAGAAGACGATGTATTTTGGCTCAAGACGTCAGACACAGAAGAGTTCTAAGAAGCTATTCGAGGTAAGCTAACATCTGATAAAATTAATTAGCTTTGTGTGAATAAGATGTCAATACCATTTTTAAAAAAAGGATACATTGACGTACCCTCCCTGAATTCAAATGAAAAGTAGATATTCCCTGCTTTCTCGACTGTGAAGAAAGAAGAAAACGTATTTAAGCTCAACAAAGCTAGTGCAAATGAAGTTCGGATGACATAGTTCCTGCTTTCTTGTCGCAAGACTATTAAAAAGACATTCATCTATCTCGATCCACAAGTAAAGATAACCTAATAAGAAAGGAAGAAATCTTGATTTATCCAATGTTTTTGATTTGCAAATTGACTCTCTTTTTATCCTTCTTCTTTTTTCAAATTGATTAGTACATTCAAAGCATAGATCAAGGGAAGTTTTAATAGAAATACAAGAAATTTCTTGTGATGATTGGGAGGTTAGACAGATGCTTGCTTGATCTCAATCGATTCTGCCATAATAAACTCAAAGCATATCTCTACATTGACTAATAATTTGGAGCAATCAACAGTTTCATTTAGAATGTCCTAAGAGAGCAGCTCTTCATAGAATTGCTTGTGCAGCTGCTAGCTCTCTCATTCCCGAAAGTTGATAACCTGAATGAAATAAAAAAGTTTGAGGAACAAAAGATGAAAAAATAAGCATAAGAAGCTGCAGGAGATAAGCGCATCTCAGAGCTAGATAAAAGTAAATAATGAGATTGGCTTTGGATTGATTGGGGACTTCACCATTTATTATGAAAACTAGTTCTAAAAATATTAATTTGGGTTTTTTTTGCTGATCAATTCTTTTTTTCAGCTGCTGCTTTCAACCAGGAGATTCTCGAGGAGTTTGTCTAGAAAAAGAAAATAGTTGCTACGTATATTTATAAATTGCTCGCGAGTATCTGCACGTAGAACAGGAAGAACTAAGAACGCACTGCGAGTTTTTTACCACTTTTTGCTATGCAATCCAGATACATTCCGGGCTGTATGGATTGCATTTTTTCGATTATAAAAGATTATGGTGATCTTCTGTAAAACTAACTGTAAACATAATCATTCGATGGAAATTCTGGAACTCTTGATGTGAAATTGGCTGCAAAATAAACTAAAGTTATCAGAAAATTTCATACTGCTCAATAGGAGATTAATAAAGTAAAAAAAACAAAAATAATATACTGTTATTGACATGAATTAAGGAGGAACTTATAATATTTGTTTGTCTGTCTCTTCAGATATCTAAGAGGTACGAGAAGAACTATGAACAGTTGACTCGATTATTGAAAAGCAACCCTCAAGGATTTTGTCTCGAAGAAAGATGGGATATGTTTGAATTCTTCTGCTATAAACTAATCGAAACTACTGACGAAGTTACAAGGAGAGAGTTGCTGAGATTCCTTGGTTTTGCTTCGACTGATAAAGGCGACGGTGTTAACGAGAATCAAGAACTCATCTACAAGTATCTCATCCCTGAAAATGAAGATTTCATGTATGACAAAGGATATCTCATAAGGATTAAGAGTGAAGGACCGGAATTATTGATATCTTAGTTTCAAAGAAAGCTTGTCGATGTTGTCAAGAAATAGACCTACATGCCATCCAAGAAAATTAGATCCATCGAGTAAACTATACAGCACAACATCAACTCATTACATTTTGATCTTTCAATGAAAATCTTATTATTTTTCTTCATTTTTTGTTATTCCCTTTGAAAATGTTAATAATTTCACAGGGCTGACAATTCTGGGATGAACAATGACGAAGACACTTTATCCTTTTTCAATGAACAAATGGAATTCTTCGCGAATATGTGCAATAAGCGCAATAATACTTGGAAGAAGTTTGTTGACAAATCCTGTAAATTCGAATCCTTAGCGAAAACAATCGTGGAGGAGAAAATCACTTTCAACATCCGTGCTATCATTTGCTAGCTGTTAAACAAGCTCTACGTCGATCAAGAACCTAAGCGCGTGAAATTCTTCCCAGAACTTTGTAAAATTTTAGTTGAAAGTAATGAAGATTGGAACATGGAAGTCTCCAGCGATAAACTAGATAAAAGTGAAGACATTGATATTAAAGATAGACTTCTCACTTACATCAAAACTAAATCGAGATTGCTGGAGGATATATCCGAAAACATTAAAATGGATCGGTCAAATAAAAACGAACAAGAGGAGTTCTAGAAAATCTAACTCCAAAGCAGTGAAGTTTACAATGCTCTCACCTATGAAATTGTCAAGATGCTTCGATTAATGACAGATTTCGGGAAATACAACATTCATTCTGATGTCTCCAAATTCGCAAAATCTAAAGAAAAATTTAATCTCCAATCCTGTGAGTTCTTTTTGATTATTTAGAACGTCCTAACGATATTTGAGTTCGACAAGACTTTCCCAGAAGCTAGGAAGGTTTTGCTAAATAAACGGTAGGAAGATAAGTTAGCAGCGTAAAGATAATTTCAAGAATAAGGTGCTAAAACAATCATGTAAATTTTCAATTTCGCTAAGGACTTTGTTGGGTTCACTTCAGATGAGGAAACTGATAAAAAGAAGAAATCCAAGGGTGCTAATTTTGAAATGATGAGTGAAGATATTAATATTTCGGATAGTTTCTTAAAGCAGACTGATGTATTGAGAAAGATTTTGCAGAGATTTTTCAATGACAACACAGATGACATTGAATTTAAGATAAAATAAGAGATTTGTGAGATTTTGAAGTAGTTCTTAAACTACATTTAGGATTATATGCTGAATAGATTGAAGTATCAATTTAGTTTCTTAGTCAAAGATAAACTAGGCTTAGTGAAAAAACTATTTGAATCGAAAGGGGATAAGACTGTTATCACACAGCATTTACATGAATTCAAGGAAGCAATTGCTGATAATATCGATGCATTTATCCCTTCTGTTTTGATGACTGGCACAGAAATCGATAAAAAGTAGCAATACGCGAAATAATTCCAATCCAAAACACTTTTTAGTTAGCAATCGAATTTCGCAAATCTAGCGAATTTCTCACCGTTAAATTTCGTTGGAGGAAAATCCGTCAAAGAACCCAAAGACGGTGAAGTCATAAATATCAATAAAATCCTTGGTTTTCCATTGTTACCTAGTCTCGTGCTGCTGTTTTCGTTCACTTAAAACTATTAAATGGAAAATAAACTATTAGAAATCATGACAAGATTTTACAATCAGCGACAAGAGTTCGCTTAGCTGACATCAAGTTTAGTGATACTTTTCGATGCAGAGAATTAAAAAGTTTTAGATTACACAAAGGATATTATCTCAAGTAGATTGGATAAGAACGTAAATGAATCGGAAACATGGATGAAAAATCTAGGCGATCAAGAAAATATGAAGATTTTGCGATAGACTACAGCAGATTTTTAGTTCTTTGGAGATATTCTTAGACTTGGAACGAAGGCTGAAGTGCAAATGAATGAGTATGAGATATTAGGAGAGAATAAAGGGGTTAAATAGTATTCTGCGTCGATTGAAGAAAATCCCATGGCTGAGTTTAATAATGAGATCAAATCATTCAATGGATTTGGTAAGAAATAGACAAAAAATCAATTCTAACATTTTTATCATTTAAATTTTGTTACTAATTTTGATAAATATTCATGAAATTATTGAATAGGAGGTTCACACATTGGTGAGGATCTTTAAGTGATGGACTCTATCCGATAAGACATATTCTACCACAATAAAGTTCATGAGTTAGCTATTAATCTAGTTAAGGACTCTATCTACGTCTTAGAAGATCTTGGACTGAAATCTAGAGTACCGACAGCAAGTGGGAAAGACATAAAAATATTCGAAGAGACTTGCACACTTTTCAGGACATGCATGTAATTTTTAAGAAATTTTGTGTACAAAAACACAGTCAATCAGGATCTTCTGAGTGAATATCTTGAGAAACTGTACAAAGCGTTGCATTTTGACATCGGACTGATGGAGTTGTATTGGGAGATATTCCGGGACAATAAAAAAATATGTCTGGAGCATTAAGAGAGGATTTGTGAGGATTTCATTGGGTTAATATAGAATAATGGAAGGCAAGCCAGATATTTAGAGTTCTTCATAATTATTCAAAAAGCTGGAGAGGATTATTTACTGGTTAACTAGAAATTAGTCCTTAATAGTTTCCTTAATGAGAGGTTTAAAAGAGATCTGTTGTATATTCTTCCAGGTGAGAAATTAGAGTTCGATTTCACCAAAAGACATCCAAAAGTAAACAAAGCATTCAATTCAAAGAAAAAGAGAGAAATAAGAGACTTTGAACTGGAGGGGTGAAGGGGTTGGCAGAATTCGGGAAATTTCCTTGTAATCAAAGATCAATTCTTGATTTATTTTTGTTTGTTTTGCTAGGATGAGCCATACTTCTATCATGCAAAGTTAGTGGAAATGCTGGCAATGACGACAATTGGAAAGGAAGGGATGTATATGAGTGAATCTAAATTGAGACAGTAATTGACACTCCAATATGCATTCTAGTTGTTATCTAAACCAGATGATTTAGCTGAGATTTAGGGAAAAAAAACAGCAACTTTAATTGAAGCGAAAAAAGAGAGTTCCAGAGATGAAGAAGAAGAAGAAAATGAAGGTTAAATGTCCAATGACGATTCAGAAAAAGGAGAAGAAGCGATGCTTAAGAGCAGTGATAGAGAAATTAATTTAAATAAAAAGAAGAAAAACAACCCTTTCAGCGGGGAAGAAGAAGAAGAAGAAAAGAAAAATGACAACGAATCTGAGCCATCAATCGACATTGACAACTACAAACCAGATAATAAGCCCAAGAAAGGTCTCCCAAGTGGATAGATCATTGATTCTAAGAACATAGCAGAACTCAAGATCCCATTGTTGAAATACATATTTTTCACATTTTTAGAGAGTGAGAAAATCTAAGAGGAATTTAGTAAGAATTTCAGTGACTTCATCGACTATGTGCAATTCGAAATCGACAGACTTTCTGCAGCTACTTTTTTCACTGATGAATACTTCTAATACTTGAATCAGTTGTTCTTCCTTTTAAGTTAATATAAGCGAGTTTTTGCGATATCTGGATCAGTTTCAAGCTCAGCAAATAACAAGGGAAATCTCAGCGAAGAAGTGAATAAAACATTAGCTGAGTTCACGAAATTGATTATTAGCAAGGATCTTCTGTTTTTGTCCTTTGAAAACTACAATAACGCGATAAATCGAGAGAACAGGCCAACGAAAATCTCAAAGGAATTATGTGAAAAATACAGACAACGTTGGAGGATATTCAGGTCGTTAATTGAAGGGTAGCGTTCTAAAGCTGTAAAAATGGAAGAGATCGAAAATGAAAAGACAAAACTTGAAGAAAGACTCAGCTTGACTACTTCGATGACATTGCAAAAGAGAAAGACATTCGAAAAAAAGAAAGCCACTGAGAGAAACAAGGATAATTTCGGGAATAATCTACTTAACTAACTGAATCTATTCGGAATTGGAAAGAAAGAAGAGTTAGAAACTGATCCGGATTTCGAAGTAAGAATCTTTAGAATTTGGTGGACGAAAAGAATCAATCTTATTTCAATTTTGCCTAATTCTTTTTTTGTTGTTTTTGCATGGAAAAAGTTATTTGAGAAGCAAGATCCAGAGCACGTAGTTATGCAGAAACTTTGGGATGTATTCTTGGATGAATTCCTTAACTCCAAATATCTCAAATCTTAAATCGATGTGGAGCACACGATCTTCGCTTAAGCACTAGATAAAGTTGAAGTATTATTCAAGGACAATTCGGTTGTCAATGAGATCATCAACAAAAACGAAATCTTCAAGAAACTCATCTCATTCCTGCAGAAAGCCTACAAGGAATCAAATGAAATAGGGACTTTCAAATTGATTCTGAATTGTTTGAGCAATTTCATACAACCACCAAAGGAAGAAACTGAAGCAGTAAAGCAAATAAGAAATGTTATGATTTTAAAAATTAAGAATTTTATTTTCAAGGAAGTAGTTGGGCAGCAGTAGCAAGAGGAAGAGAAAGAACAACTTGAAAGCAATCAAAGTTTCTTGAATCAGAACAACGCAACGTACATGCTCATGAATTTACTGAGCGACCATGGTGATCCTAAAATAAACGATGCAGTCTTTGGGGATCTCATAAACTTCGGAATGAGATTGCTTGAAGAAGGAAACGTTGAGGTACAGAAGAGCATCTACTCGTACTTCATGAATTTCACGTCAAGTGAAGTATTCTTCAAGCGTGTTCACACAATGCTGTCAGACGAGATTGTGCGATTAAAACGAGGGATAGTCGATAATTCTGATGAAGATTTATATAATTTCTAGAAGAAAGAAGGAATCATTCTTAGTGTGTTAAGATTCTTACAGCTGTTTGCTGAGGGACACAACTTAGATTTGTAGAAATACATGAGACTGTAAACGCAGAATTATCATAATTTCGATTTGATTGAAGTCATCATTGAATTGCTGAACAATTACTTCAAAAAGAAGAGCTTGAGATATATTAAGAGTATGACGCAGTGTCTCGATACGCTCACAGAGTACATCCAAGGACCGTGCAAAGAAAACTAGCATGCATTGATTTAAGATAATTTCCTTGATTTAGCATCGAGCCTTCTAGGAATCGATGAAATTATAGATGAAATCAACTTGGAAATCAAAAAGGTAAACAAAGGAGAGAGATATTTTTCAACACTTTTCATAGAAAAAAATATTTAAATAATTTGTTTTTAATGTTTAGGAAAAACTGAAAGCTGAAATGGATCAGCAGGGTGAGTTTAAGGACATAAAATCAAACGATTAAGAAGCAGAAAACCTAGAAGATGAACTACTGCCTCGCTGGGAGATATCCAAATTAAAATATAAGTGCTCCATAACGTTGATTTCCTTACTCGAAGCCCGTTCAAAAGAAGACGATATTGTCCCTCGAATGATGAAGACATTGAATATCGACATCATTAGAAGGAATATCACTGACATATACAACTAATACATCGAAATTGGGAAGCGAGAATACAACAGCGAGCTCTTCAATAACTTTGACTTGGACCCTGATGAATCAGACAAAATTGAATACAAAAATAAATGCAGTTTTATCATCGAAACTGGATTTAATTTGTATATTCTTCTGAGCACTTTCAAAGAAGTTGGTAAAGACGAGGAAGAGCAGTAACTAAAACGCAAGAAGAAAAAAGATGGAGCTGAAGAAGATAATCTGCTCTAGAATAACATTGTCAGTGAGCTATTGCAGATAGCGTTCAGGTTTATTGAAGGATTTAGAAGGTTCATATAAGATTCCGCGAATTAAGTTGGAAATATGATGAAAACTAAGCAGAAATAAGACTGGAATGAAAAAAAATCAATTGTCAAAAACAACAGAGATCTCCTTTAAGATGAGGCACTGAAATTCTTCGAGAAACACACATTGCATATTGAAGTCTTGAGAGAAAACGACAATTAGCTGGAGAAAGCATACTTCTATTTACCGTATTTCTGCTAAGATCTCGACAAAGACACAAAGACAAATTTCAACAGAAGTGCGAATAGAATATCAGTCAAAGCAAAAGTCACCTCGCTGATGAATTCCTCTGAAGATTTGATTAAGAAAATGAAACATAATTACTCGCTGCACAAATGGCTGGAGAAAATACCCTTGCTGCTGTTTGTGAAAGAGAAAATAGGACTCTTTAGAAATCTTGCTTTCATTCTCGCGATCGTTATCAATATCATGGTTTTGTTTTCCTTCGAGAGGATTACAAGTAAGAACAATTTATTCTTTTTCTGTGGTTTCTTCATTATTCTTGAATTTTGATTCACAATTTGTTTATTTTTGGAATAATTAAACAGACAGCAATGGTGAATAGGAGTCAGTGAATTAATGTAAAGAATGAATAATCAAAATGGATCAAATAGTTACAAAATAATTTGGATTAACTTTTTTGTTTTTTCTTGCATTTGTAGACACTGAATAACCAATCACAATATTAGGAGTCGTACTCATCGTTTTATCAGTGATTGTAGTGATGTATTTTTTGGCACTCAACGCACCGCTCTTGATCATGAAGGCATGGGATGGACCGGTAAGATTCTTAAAAAAAAGAAAACAACATTTAAGCAAATAATGTGTAGTATTTGCTTATTTCTTGGATAATTTTGATTTATTTTTTACTTTTGTTAAGAGTAAACACACACTATTTGAGTATCTCCTGCGACTTTACACTACTGTAATGAATCTATTGTCTGATTTCTATGTGCTTTACTATGTAATCTATGGAATAACTGCAGTAGTTGGAACAATAGTCAGTCCATTTTTCTTTTTCTTCCATCTGTTCGATGTGCTTGTGCGCTCACCTGATCTCTTGAACGTCGTCTAAGCTGTTTGGATCCCTAAGAAATCTATTCTCTTTACATATTTCTTATTCTTAGTGCTGATGTATGTCTTCACACTCTTCGGGTATTACTGGCTGAAGGATTCTTACCCTGGGGATTTCTGCGAAAGTACATTTGTCTGTTTAATCACAGCTATCGATAGATCATTTAAATTTGATGGTGGACTGGGGGGGTATTTGAATTCTACTGTGGAAACGGACTCGAATAGCTATTTCTTGGTGCGTTTTTTCTTCGATAATATTTACTTTATATTACTCATGATCATCATGATTAACATTGTCTCGGGTATTATCATTGATTAATTCGGTGAAGGAAGAGACTAACTGAAAGAATACAATGAAGATCTTATGTTTAAGTGCTTCATTTGCGGATTTTCGAATGAAGAAATTGAAAAAAATTCAGATCAAAATTAGGATTTCAAATCGCATATTAAAGAAGATCACTACATGTGGAATTATCTTTACTACATTGCTTATCTTAAAGATAAAGCGCCTACGGAATACACGGGTATTGAGAGCTATGTTGCTGATAAATTAGATAAAAAGGAAATCACATGGTTCCCTACTAATAGGTAACAAAAATAATAAAGTTTTTTTTGTTTTCAAACAGAAGAAGAAATAACAGCTAGATGTTGGAAAATACAATAATTGTATTGATTTTAAGAGGATTTCTGACTAATTCTATTGATTAATTTGGTTTTAATCAAAAACTCTGTGTTTTGTTTGAACAGAGCTATGTGCATGAACAAGAATATGTCGATCAAACAGAACTAAGAGATCTTCAATTCCCTTCAAGAAATAGCAAAATCTGTAAGAAAAAGAATGAGAGAGAGAGAGCATAAAGCATTCAATTAATTAAATAATTATTCCTTTTTTGATGTATTTTGTTTTTGTTTTTTGCAGTAAGACAAGATTCGCTCCACACTGGATAACGTGAATTCAACTCTGGATTAATTCTAAATTGATTATTAAGGAGAACTTATGAAGGCCTAACTGAAAAAGGAAGAAGCGCCTAATAACAGACCAATGTGAAAGAGGATTGAAAACAATAATTTAATTCCCTAGTTTTTGCGTTTATGTGGAATTTATGTTTGAAGTAAATTAAAATCAATAAATAATACATGATTTAGAAACAGAAAAATATGTAAAAAGGGAAGAAGAAGAAGAGTTACTAGTGAATTGGATAAAGAAATATGTCTGCAAGAAAATGAGGGAAAAAGAAAATAGTAGAGGTTAATTCTGCCTGTTTGAAGAACAGAGTAGTGATTTGGAAAAATAGTGTAGCATAGAATGGGAAAAGGAATGGTATTATTATTTTTAATTCAAAAGGCTAGTTATCTAACAATCTAAATTCCAAGTCTTTGCTGATCTTCTTTAAGTGAATCAAAGTCAGTCAAGCTGAAATCACAGTTAATATCATCATCGTTATCATCATCTGATTTAATTATATAGTTTGCATTTTAATCTAACTCAACTGTTTCATCTGGTTTCAAGCCGCATCTTAGAATAAACCTAGAATCATCTCTAGACTCGATAGAATCATAGGTAAAAGCCTTTGAAAGTTTTGAAGAATCCGCTCTTGGTCCAAATGATTACGAATCAGTTTTTTTAGTAGGTTCATCTTCAAGATTTCTGAGAATGCTCAGTGGAGCATATCCAATTCCTGTGTTAGTTTCAGCAGGATCGAAAAACAAAGTCACTTCAGGTGGTTCTTCATTTCTTTGCAAAAGATCTTTCGATTCGTTAGAATTTCCTTATTCTTTTGGATTAAGATGTATCGCTGTGGAGTCGTCTATGTTGTTCGCAGTGTTTCGTGTTGCAACAGATGTTGAATATCCGTAGAATGAGAAGTCTAAGAAATCAAAATTTTCTTATCGATTGCGGACATCGAAATGAGAATGAACTAAAAAACTATTCAGAGAAGTATTATGATTAAAACTATTTGAATTATTGTGTTAAGAGTTGTTGTTATTGTTCCAGTTCGTGATATTGCTGTTGTAAGACATGCACTAGCTGTTGTTATTGGAAGTAAATGTCGATACTTGACGACATTTTCGGTTACTTCCATAATTATTGTTTTAATTGACTTGCAACATTTGATTGTTCTCATATTCAAACAGAGGTGGAGGATTCAACCCTGAGAGATCGTTGAACGAATTCTCTTAGTAAGTTCTATTATGGTTGTTGTTCTGGATATTAACTTAGTTACTATTACATTCAATGAATGGGCAGTCATTTTCAAGAAGAAGTGATCCAATTTCATCAGCTGCATCGATGTAATCCCTGTCGAAATTAAGTCTAGCGAGCGATGGCTTTATTGGTGGAATTTATCGCTATTCTGGTGATTATTTCTAGCACCATTTATGCTGTTTTATCTCACCTATCCCAGCTTTGCTTCCTAGTCTCTTCTTGGGATCTTTTACAAGTAACGATTTGATTAATTCCTTGATTTCTTTTGAAAAATGACTCGGAAACGTAACATCTTTCTTCAATACTTTTTCCATGATTGCAGTCTTTTCACTGCAGTAAAACGGAGGAAAACCTGCTACTAGCTCATAGAGCAACACGCCCAAGGAATAGTAATCGAGCTCGAACGAATGGCCTTTCCTACCGAACATCTCCGGGGACATGTACTCGAATGACCCACAAAATGTAAAATTTAACTGATTTGACTTGAGTTATTTGCTCAGCCCAAAATCAGCAATTTTCAAATGTCCTTCCTAATCCAAGAGAATGTTCTCAGGCTTTAAGTCTCTGTACAAGATCTTCTTCGAGTGAAGAAACTCCATTCCTTCGAGAATCTCATGAAAATACACTCTAGCTTCATCTTCACTGAATCGCTTGACTTATTGTAAATGGTAGAACAATTCACCACCAGGGCAGTATTCCAAGACAAAAATCAACTTCTTTTTCTGCATAAAACATAAAGGAAATAGATAAGGAAAGGTAATTAAGTTATTAATTGTGTTTTGTGTAAGTAGATTTTTCAAGATTATTCGTTTAATTTCGATTGGGGAAAAACAAATTAATGTAACCAAAACTTGTATTTTCTTTCAATTAAAACTGGAGTTTTACAGTTGGTTCTCTGTCTATTAAGAGAGGGGATTAACTATTTCCAGGAGAATAATAAATAACACTTCCTCTCCCTCCCAGAAAAAGGACAATTTGTTTTGGATAAATTTTCTCTTGAAAAAGCAATTCTGAAAAAGTGAAATTTACTGTCTAAAAGGAGAAGAAGAATTTGACAACGAATGGACTATTGTTGAGTGCCATCATGGCATTCTTCTCATTGTAAACGTACATTTTCTTTCGTTTCTGAATGATTTCACTCTTTGGGATGACTTTCAGAGCCACAAACTATCCGTTGTCTTTTCTTCGAGCTACAAAATGGAATAAAAGTAAAAGAACAAGTTAGTTTTCAAAGACTCTAGGTAGTTTAATCTCTCTCTCTCTAGATTGTTTACCTAAATAAACCTAACTGAATCCTCCTTGCCCTATTTTTATTAGTATATTGAAATGAAACAATGTAATCCTCTCTCCTTCTTCAAATTTGCATGACAAATCTGTTAGTAAACATTAAAAAATCAAAAGAAATCAATTATCACAAAATCACAACTCAAACTCTGTCTTTGATTTTAACTAAATATCTTCCTTCATCTCATATATTAATCTCTGTAATCTACCTTCCCTCTGATCTTACTCTATATTTTTGCATGATTTAACCACTTTCCCCATAAATAATTTATTTCTTTTTGAACCTTCGTATTATCAAAAACAATTCTATTTCCATCTATTTATTACCAGCATGGTACGGAGCAAGAATAGACCTATCTTTCAGTCTCTTGAGAGGCCTATCAAATTATGAGATATAATAATCCAGTGCAAGATTCTTCTCCGCTGATGTCAATGAGACAATCGAATCGATGTCTTCGGAGAAATCCAAAGTGTCTTATTAGTACTGCCTGATCTTGCGGATTGCTTCAGAGAGAAGCCAACCACAAGTGAGTTAGTTATCTTCACTCGCACTGAAGCAGATCGTGAGCAATTTCTTGTTTGCTAATTATAAATAAATCTATCTCCTTTATGCTTCATTGTCATGAGAACTCTTCATCCCGTACTATTCCCAGAGTGTTCCTATTCCATCTAGAGGTGATAAACTAGACGATGTTTAGCTAAAAACTGGCTCGATTCTATCAGATATGAGTTCTAGTTTTTTCCCAGCAAGAATGTTATTCAAAAGATCTTTTTTGCTGTTCGATTTACAATTGTTGTTGTTATTGCAGCTCGTTTAGGATTGGCTTAGAGTTAAATGAGGTAGTTTACTGAGACGATTATCTAAACTATTAGCATGCGAGTGAGTGCGATATTACTCAAATAATTGCTAACAAGGTGTTTCATATGTATCATTTCTTGCTACTGCATTCAGATTAAATTAGTTTCTCAAGTAGCTGTGTTGTTTAAACAGATTGTTATTCTTGTTTTTGTTGATGTTAGTATTCCAATCATAATCTTTATGATGATGATTTTGCATTTTGCTTGAAGTATAATTGTCAATATAGCTGTTGTGCTCTTTATGCGCTAGAACACCAGCAATACCGGTAACAGCAGTTGATCTATTCCCATTGATTTTTTGAGAACTATGTGCATGTCTATGATCCTTATTGAGACTGCAATATTCATCTCCTTCTCCTTCATTAAGCAGATCCATCGCAAACAGAGACTCTCAATTATCTTGCGTGTGTGTATGTTCGAGTGTGTGAATATATATATTTTTTAATCTTTTTTTGATTCAGTATTTCTTAACTTGAACCCATCCAACGTTCATAAATCAATATATTAAGTATGTGTTCCCCTCCCCTCAATTAGATCTCTTTAAATCAGATGAATTCCATAAGATTTCCCTTTTTTCTTTGAATTCAGCTCTATTTCGGCTATTCCTCTCTTTCATTTAGTGAGTGGTTGAAAGGAATAGATAATTCTTAAAACAAAGAGTTAAAATATATATGTCCTACTTATTTGACTTCTTAATAAACAAATGTATTCTATTTTAAGCAATTAATTGGCTCATTTTCATTCTTATTTGGACAAAAATGCATATCTTAAATTTTAGCTAGGCCAATATTTATCTTCATCTCTTCATCTCTAAACCTCAAATCAATTGTCCATAAAACCTACTGTTTTTCTGTCTACACATGTGATTCTTTGTGTCAAGATGAAAAATTTATTAAAATTGTTAGAAATGACTTCAAGTTGCATTAATAATTGACTGCTAATCGATATTAGTAAATAGTTTATTCAAATTCAGCCATCTTCACTTTGTCTAGGCCTTTGATAATTTATCCTTTTCAAAAATCCAAGTTAATCAAAAAGACATAAATCAAAGTCTCAATCTATCTTTCTCTTGTCTTTGCTTGGTATTACATTAAAAACAACACTCATATGTTGCTATTGCATTTTTCGAAATCAATATCCTTTTCACTTTTGGATGTGTTGATTGATCATTAATCTTGAAATTAATAATGAATTGTGTTTTTCTTTGTAAGATCTCCCCTCTTTTCATCTGGAAATACTTGAACATTTATGTTTATCCTTGTAGCTGAAATTATCTGTATGTGTGGGAAGTCAGAGTATCAGAAAATGATTGATTGCCAATCTTCTTCTATTTCTGTTTTGATCGACTTAAAAACATGATTCACATAATTATTCCATGAAGAAGCTGATATGCTCGTGAATGGTGCTTTAAGATACCCTGGTAG
>Ga0302271_10002462_pt1 | contig 16651 bp, 10 predicted proteins | sample III_Bog_N1_1_FD_198767 | JGI IMG/M metagenome (GOLD analysis project Ga0302271, IMG submission 198767) | Peat permafrost microbial communities from Stordalen Mire near Abisko, Sweden - III_Bog_N1_1 | ecosystem: Environmental > Terrestrial > Soil > Wetlands > Peat | place: Sweden: Abisko...
AAAGATGATTTATAATTGGCCTGATTTTTGAGGATTTATCAGGACCTGAATCACAAGGCTTATGGTGAAAATCCTGTGTTTATCAATATGGTTTCTTTTTCATCCGGTACATGTTACCCTCACAAGTATAGAATATATGCCTGAGGCAGGTTCTTTCAAAGTTTTTATAAGAATGTATTTTGATGATTTTATGCGTGATTCCAAACTCGGAGGTGTGGAAATAAAGGAAAAAGAGTTTTCCGTTACAGACGCATCTTCGATAGATCTGATGCAAAAATACCTGGAACGAAAGGTGATAATTAAAGTGAATGAGAAACAACTTTTGGGAAAGATACAGGACATAAATCTAACTGATAATGAAATCAGTATGAATCTTGAATATGCGACCCTGAAGAAGCTGAAGACTGTGTCGGTCAAAAGTCTTATAATGACCGGGCTGTACGGCGACATGTCGAATATGGTCATGGTAAAAGTCAAAGATTTTGAAGAGGGAGTTAAATTAACTTCAGATGTTACGGAACAAACATTTAAAATAAAATAACCCCAGACGTGAAAAATCCTAAAATGAAGAAACTTTTTTTACTGGTACTGGTATCTTTTTATTTTGCCAGCCTGAGCGCTACCCATAACAGGGCAGGTGAAATCACCTATGTTCAATTGTCAGATCTGACTTACAGGATAACAATAACCACCTTCACTTATACATTAAGTTTTGCTGACAGGCCTCAGCTTGATGTAGAATGGGGCGATAATACAATTTCTACGGCTCAAAGGAATAGTATTTTGTTGCTTCCTAACTTTTACAAGCGTAACATTTACATTATTGATCATACTTATCCGGGCCCCGGCATTTACAAAATTGTAGTTCAGGATCCTAACCGGAATGCAGGAGTAAAGAATATTCCTAATTCTGTGAATGTCATTTTTTCGATTTCAACAATCCTGACAGTTAATCCCGCAATGGGACGTGAGAGTACTCCGGTACTTCTTAATCCACCATATGATAAAGCTGCCTACCATCATTTATTCATTCATAATCCATCAGCGTTTGACCCCGATGGAGACAGCTTATCGTACCAGCTTACAGTTTGTACAAGAGAAGATGGCAAACCAATTGTGGGATATACTTATCCTCCTGCCACACGTAAATTCAGTCTTGATTCTATAAGCGGAGATCTCATCTGGGATACCCCTGCGGATACAGGTAAATTTAACGTTGCTATGTTAATCCAGAAATGGAGAGGCGGTAAAAAAATAGCAGAAGTGGAGCGTGATATGCAAATAGAAGTTTATAATACCACCAACCGGCCTCCAGAAAACGGACTCCTGAAAGACTATTGCGTTCAGGTAGGAGATACAATTGATTTTCTTTTTACAGCTACTGATCCAGATAAGGATTTTCTTACGCTTCATTCTACCTCGGGTGTATATGGTATTACTGCCTGTAAAGCTACATTTACCAAGGTCGATTCGATTGCAGGATTTGCTTCAGCACGATTCCGATGGATCCCCTGTTATGAAGCTGTTAGGAAACAACCCTATAACGCTATCTTTAAATCCGACGACTCTAATCCTGATGTTAAGCTCTCTGACATACACAATATGAATATCAGAGTTCTTGGTCCGGCACCTCATGTTTTAAATGCTGTTCCGGTAGGCAAAGCTATTAGCATTTCATGGATAAATTACGGGACAAATTTTATTTCCGGCTTCAGTATTTATCGCAGAGAAGGAGCTTCGACCTTTAAACCAGATTCGTGTACCGAGGGAATCCCTTCATCGACAGGATTTGTAAAGGTTGGATATATAGCCGGCAGTAATGTAACCTTATATAATGATACTGATAACGGACTAGGCCTGCAGTTTGGGAAAGAATATACTTACCGTATAGTAGCAGTATTTCCAAACGGTGATGAAAGCAAAGCATCGAATGAAATTACCTCTACGCTCGTATCAGGAATTCCAATTATCAAAAATGTAAGTGTCACAAAAACCGACGCAGTCAAGGGAGTTATATTTATCGGATGGAAGAAACCTCTAAAACTCGATACAATACCGGCATTAGGCCCATATGAATATCTGATCTCAAGGGCTTCCGGTGTAGGAGGGACAAACTTCAGCCAGATCAAATCAATACAAACTGCTACATTGAATGATACCACATATGTGGATTCATTGTTAAATACATCGGCAGCCGGTTATATTTACAGGATCGATTTGTATAATAATGCACCGGGGAACAGATTTCTGATCGGCGATCCTGGTTATGCATCATCTGTATATCTGGCTTCTGCGCCTGGTGACAAAAAAGTACGTTTTACTATTACCCGTAATGTACCATGGATAAATACCAGGTATGATTTTTTCAGACTTAACCAGGCAACAAGTGTTTATGATTCAATCGGATCAACCAATCAGCTTGATTTTGTTGATAACGGACTCGTAAATGGCAAGGAATATTGTTATTATGTCAGATCTGTTGGCGGCTACCTTGCTAATAATATGCCAAAGAACCTGATAAACCTGTCGGAGATTACATGTGCCACACCAGTGGATAATGAACCTCCCTGTCCGCCAGTGCTGAAAGTGACAAGTAAGTGTGACAGTCTGTATAACTCTCTTAGCTGGGCGATTACAGATACTGCCTGTTTTGCAGATGTGGCAGGTTATAAAATTTACGCCAGGATGAAAACGGAGACAGATCTTTCGCTTATAACAACAATAAATGATAAGAATGTTTTCACATATAAGCACTTTCCGGGTGGGACTATATCGGGATGTTATGCAGTATCGGCTTTTGATTTAAAAGGCAATGAGAGCAACAAATCTGTTATAGTTTGTATCGATTCCTGCAACTTTTATGAGATACCAAATGTTTTTACTCCCAACGGAGATAATATTAATGACAGACTGATAGCTAAGACGACCGGACTTGTTACAAAAATAAATTTCAAATTATTTAACAGAAACGGGTTATTGATTTTCCAGACTGAAGATCCACGAATAAACTGGGACGGCACATATAAAGGAAAAATTGTATCACCAGGAGTCTACTTCTATCAATGCGATGTTTCTGAAAACAGGATATCGGGATTGGAATTATTCCATTTGTCAGGATTCGTGCATGTTATAACAGAATTAGGTTCTAAGGTAAATACTCAACCTACTAAATGATATTGAAGAAAATATAAAATGAAAAAGATAATTGCTTTGTCGTTGTTTTTTCTTTGTTCCTGTATGTTATTTGGACAGCAGATGGTGGATAATATCCTTAAGGCCAGAGCACTCACGGAAGCTGGCAAACCTGAGCTTGCTATCAGTCTGCTTAATGGAGCAATAAATGAATCAAAAGATTACCGGTTATTTACCGAAAGAGCTGAGGCGAATATCTTAAAGGGCGATTACTCAGCTGCCATAGCCGATTATAATGAAGCTAATAAACTTGCTTCATCAGCCGGCGAATATGGACTCTCCAGGATTTATTCCCTGAAAGGCGACGCTGCTACTGCCGTCTATCACCTGGAACTGAGCATGAATTCACAATACAAAAAAAGTGAAAAGGATATTATCCTCGACCCCGCATTTACTTCTATTGATAACCGGCAGGAATGGAGACAGTTCTGGAAAAAGGATTGGTATTCTGATACTGAAAAAAGCATATCAGAAATTGAATATTACCTCTCAGCAGGAAAAAATGACCAGGCAAAAGATGTCTTCAGTGAAATTAAAAGAGTACATGAAAGTGATCCTGATCTTCTCTATGCTGAATCACTGATTAACCTCTCTTCAGGAAATTTTTCAGAAGTGATTAAGATAATGACGGGGCTCGTCGTGGCGGATCCGGGTAATGAAAAGTATTTAAGGACTCTCGCAAAGGCCCAGGTGGGCGCTGCTGATCCGGTTGGTGCCTCCAATTCATTTTCGCAGCTGATAAGCTCAGGAGTTGCTGACGCTGGGTTATTGCTTCAGAGAGCAGAATGCTATCAGAAAACAGGTGAAACAGAAAAGGCTCTTATCGATGTACGAAAATACCTTGAAATATATCCTGACAACCAGGCTGCTTTGAGTATGGCAGGGAAGGTTGAAGCCAGATCCGGTGATAATCTGAAGGCACTTCAGTATTTTTCTGATAATTTAAAATTGCATCCGAACGATCCCGAGTGTTATGTAGACAGGGCAAATTCGTATTTTATTTCCAAATCGTGGGATATGGCTATCAGCGACTATAGTATGTCACTCGATCTTAAACCGGCTAATTCCGATGCATGGCTTAATAAAGGAATTGCCTTGCTTAATTCCGGAAAAGCAGATGATGCATGCCATGATTTCAGAAGGGCATTCAGGTTGGGGAATAAACGAGTTACTGATTATATCAGCAGAAATTGTATTAAATAATTTATGAACTAACACAGGGCGTGACTGAAAACATAGTTACACACTGACTGCTCTTAACTCGTTCCTATTCTCCTATTCTCCCATTCTCCCATTCTCCCATTCTCCCATTCTCCCATTCTCCTATCTTACATGCTTCAGAATCCTCTCAAAAAGATCATGTGGTTTGAATGGTTTCAGGACATAATCATTTATTTTAAGATCTTCTATCTTATCATGACTCTCTGACATTATAGCTGCGGTAAGGGCAACGATAGGTATATTTTTTATTTTCGGATTATCTGATTTTCTTATGATCCGCGTAGCTTCAATACCGTCCATAACGGGCATATGCAAATCCATGAGGATCAAATCAAAATCCTGTTTTGCCAGTATATCCAGGGCTATCTGTCCGTTCTCAGCATGAGTGACTGTAATTCCCCATCCTATCAGGAACTTATTGGCAACAAAGAAATTTATCTTATTATCTTCAGCAATCAGGACCTTTTTACCTTCGAGCCCTGAGAAGGATTCCTGGATTTCAGTAATACGAGACTGATTTCCTTTTTCAGGAACTCCAAAAGTTAAGACAAACCGGAATGTAGAACCTCTCTGAGGCTCACTTTCAACGAAAATAGAGCCGCCCTGCAATTCGATAAGTTTTTTACATATAGCCAGGCCAAGTCCTGTCCCTCCGAAGTGACGTGTAGTATCAGAAGCTGCCTGAGTAAAACTGTCAAATATAAAAACGTGCTTATCTTTTGGAATTCCTATTCCAGTATCATTAACCGTGAATTCCATTGTTGACTGACCCGCAGTCCTGTTCAGTTCTTTAACAATAACGTGGATGCTTCCATGAATTGTGAACTTCAATGCATTTGACAACAGGTTGGATAGGATCTGATTCAGTCTTATGGGATCCCCGATAACCTCACTTGGCAAATCATTAACCTTTTTAATATCAAAACTCAGACTCTTAGCTTTTGACCGGAAGGAATATGACCTCATTATTTCATCAAGAAAATCACTGAGATTGAACTGGGTTTGTTCAAAAATAATTTTACCTGACTCCATCTTATTGTAGTCGAGCACATCGTTTACAAGAGTCAGAAGATGATTACCTGAGAATTTCAGAGCTTTGATATAATCCATCTGGTCTTCACGTGGATTTCCCTGAAGAAGAAGATTTGTGATGCCTATCACTTCATTCAACGGAGTTCTGATTTCATGACTCATTGTAGACATGAAGATTTGTTTCGACTGGGCAGCATCTTCTGCTTTACGACGAGCCAGAATAATATTATCAAGCATCATTCTTCGCTGAAGGGCAATAGCTATCTGAGTTGCAATAAAATCCAGGATATTAAGATCTTCCTGCGAGAACTTGTCTTCATTATAATAGTCCTGCAGGCACATAACCCCGATAGTATCATTTTCAACCTTAAGTGGTACCCCCATCCACACTTTGCATGGGGTTCCTACGAGATCAATGTCACCCGATTCATCAAGCATCCGGAGATCATTTTCCTTTAGCAGCACTGATTTGTGGTTATTAATAACCCAGCCGGTAATGGTCTTTTTTGTTGGTATTTCATAGAAATTGTCCTTTTCATCTGCAAAAAACGGAAGTGAAAGCGTTTCAGTTGCTTTGTCGTAAAGGGCTATAAAGAAATTGTTGGTATCCCATATCTTGCTCAATTCCTGAACTATGATTGGGTAAATTTGTTTGATATCATACTGTTTGAGTGCAGCCGTTGAGATATTGAATAAAATCTCCTGGAGCAACTGGTTTTTTCTTTCAGCAGTTATGTCTCTGTAAATTCCAAGGTTAGCAACTATTTCATTATTTATTGCGATAGCTGTGGCGATGAGGGTAACGTGAATTTTAGATCCGTTTTTATCTTTTCTGACAGTCTGTCTTACTTCCTTCTGATTCAGAGATGCCAGTTTGTCGATTTTCATAGCCTCTTCCATGAGATCATCCGGGACAATAAGATCGTTAATATTCTTGTTTACTGCTTCTTCCAGTGTATAGTTAAAAAGATTTGTAAATTCCCGGTTGATCATAGATATCGTTCCGGAAGGGCTTGTTATTGCAATTGCAGCTGGTGTTGAGTTGTAGAGATGCTCGAGAAATGCTTTTTCCCTTATAATTTGATTTTCGTATTCCTTTTGTTTGCTGATATCAGTAACAACTCCTCTGTAGCCAACTATCTTATTTTCAAAAAACAGGGCAAATGAGTGAGTAACAATAGGTACAAGTGAACCATCTTTTTTTCTGCCAAGATACTCATTACTTGATATTTGATCGGGAGAACTCAGCGATTTCAGGTTCTTGATCATATCCTGATAACTGTCAGGGAATACTTCTGCAATATGTACGCCTTTACCAAGATCCTCCCGGGTATATCCGAAAAAGCTGAGACCCTGTTTGTTGGAGTACAATACTTTACCCGAAATATCTACCTCATAAACCATTTCAGGAAGCAGGTCCGCAAACTTTTCAAAAACTAACTCCTGTTTTTCCAGATCTTCTTTAATCCGCTGATAACTTCCAGGTTCCCAAGTTATTACAAAATTGCCCGAAGTAAGTAGAAAACCCATATAGTATCCTTCAGAATCATCACCTTGTGGCGAGGCGGCCAGTTTGTGAGGATCGCCGGTTAACCGCAGGTAGTTTAGCAGTTCAACTAGTTTTGTTCTATTACTCAATGGTGTTTCATCGATATATTTACCGATTACCTGGTTTTTGCTGACGACTTCTACCTCTTCAACTTTACTGTTTAAGTCAATTATATAAAACCGGTTTTCATTATCGATACCAAAGAGTGCAAGATAGCTGCTTACAGTTTCAAAAATCTCATCTAAAAGACTTCCATGGCTGTCTTTAATCTTTCTGTCTTTAATGCTTTGAATTTGATTAAATACAGTAAGCAGGTAAGTTTCATTATCAAGAATTATTGTATCGGCTGAGAAGTAATACGGTTTCTCTTCACCCGATTTAGTTTTTAGTGTTACCGGATATCCTTTGAAGCTCTTGAGCTTGGAAATCAGCTTTATGTACTTATTGATATCTTCAAAATCTGCAAAAATCTGGATATCATCAGAGGTATGTCCAATAATTTCTTCTTTTGTATACCCGAGTGTTTTGTAAAATGATTCATTAACATCAACATATTGGCCTGTATCCAGTTTGCTGATAGCCATTAAATATGATGCCGCGTGAAAAATCCTTATTATCATATTATTGACAAACCCGGATTTTTCGTGATTATTAAAATTTAATGACTCAAGTTCCCTCTCTAATCTTTTGTTTGTTTCCAGCAGCTCTATATAACTCTCTTTATAATCCATCAAACAGGTGTTTTCAATTATTTTTCAAAAATAGCTAATATTGACTTCCAGATTTATTTTTAATTAAAATACATTCCATTTCATTACTTTCCCTTTTACTGATTTAAGGTTCTATTTGTTTCCTCATCTTCCATTTATTTTACCATTTAACCACCAATATGGGGAACTTATATGATTATATGCCTCCAAATTGGAGGGCTGGTAATGATTTTCATTTCATTTCTCTTTCTTCTTGTTCTTCCTGTAATAAACACAAAAATCTGTCAGACCACATTTATTGCACTGGGGATTTCTCGCAGTGCAGATATATCGTCCATGTAAAATCAGCCAGTGATGTGCCTCGTGGACTAGTTCCACAGGGATATGCCTGGTAAGTTGTAGTTCTACGCTTAATGGAGTTTTAGCATTTTTTACCAGTCCGATCCTGTGAGAAACTCTGAAAACATGGGTATCAACAGCCATTACAGGTTTATTGAAGATGACTGATGCAACCACATTGGCACTCTTGCGTCCGACACCTGGCAGCCGTTGTAAAACTTCAGGCTCAGATGGAACTATACAGCTGAATTCATTTACAAGCATCCTTGACATCAGGGAAAGATGTTTTGCCTTATTATTGGGATAGGTACATGATTTAATATATTCAAAAATATCTTCAGGTTCAGCCTTCGCCATCGAAACCGCATCAGGATACTTAGCCATCAATGAAGGGGTTATGATATTGACCCTCTTATCGGTGCATTGAGCTGAAAGGATAACCGCAACCAGCAGTTCAAACGGCGAACTGTATTTCAGTTCGGTTTCTACCGACGGGAAGATTTTCTGAAAGTATTCAATTGTTAGAATAAATCTATCCTTGATTGTCATAGACTTTAAATTAATAGTGCAGGTAAGGTAACACTTTTTATCTTTGCACAATATTGATTTTTTATGATAAGTTACCTTCAGGCTGACAATATTGCCCGACGAATTGGAGACAATCTGCTATTCGAAAACATTAGTTTTAATATCAATAAAGATGATAAGGTTGCCCTGATCGCAGTAAACGGTGCAGGAAAATCTTCTATGCTGGATATCCTGGCCGGAAAGGAGAATCCCGACAATGGTTCTTTGAGTGTTAAACGTGACCTGAGTATAGCTTACCTGCAGCAATCGCCTTCCCTTAACGAATCTAACAAAATTATTGATGAGCTTTTCAGTACTGGAAGTGAATTGGTAAAAGTGATCAGAGAGTATGAAGAGTGTATTTTATCAGCTTCGCCTGAAAGTTTGCAGGCTGCAATTCAGAATATGGATGATCATAAGGCGTGGGACTATGAGGTAGCTGTGAAACAAATCCTGTTCAGACTTAAACTTACTGACCTCAATGCAGTGATTGCCACCTTATCGGGCGGACAAAAGAAAAGAGTTGCTCTTGCAAAAATCCTGGTCGACGATGCTGACCTGCTGATACTCGATGAACCTACCAACCATCTTGATCTTGATATGATTGAATGGCTCGAGGAATACCTGATAAAATCGAATAAGACTCTTCTTATGGTCACTCACGATCGGTATTTTCTCGACAGGGTTTGTAATGTTATCCTTGAACTCTCAGATAACGAACTCTACAGGTATGAGGGAAATTATGAATATTTCCTTGAAAAAAAGCAAAGCCGGGAATATTCAGCTAAAATGAACTCTGAAAAAGCTAAAAACCTCCTCAAGACAGAACTAGACTGGATGCGGAGGATGCCAAAGGCCAGGCGGCATAAGGCTAAATCGAGAATTGAGTCGTTTTATGATCTGAAGGAAAAAGCTGCTAACCGTCCTGAAGAGAAGAGTATAAATATAAATGTGAATATTTCGAGGATGGGAAGCAAGATCCTGGAAATTAAAAATATTAGCAAATCATATGGAGAGAAGGTTATTCTCAAAGACTTTACCTACCTCTTCAACAGATTTGAAAAAGCCGGACTGATCGGAAGAAATGGAACCGGAAAAACTACTTTGCTGAATATTATTACAGGTATGACTGAACCTGACTCGGGAATTGTTGAGAGGGGTGAGACAATAGTTTTCGGATATTACAGGCAGCAGGGGATTGATTTTGACGATGATATGACTGTTATTGAAGCTGTTAAAAGTATTGCGGAAAATGTTGTAATTAGTGACGGTAATGTCTTATCAATAACACAGTTCATGAACTATTTCCTCTTCCCTCCGGAAAAGCAGTATACACTGATCAGGAAACTATCAGGTGGGGAGAAGCGGAGGCTTTATCTGCTTACGGTATTGATGAAAAATCCGAATTTTCTTATACTTGACGAGCCGACAAATGACCTTGACATACTTACGCTCAATGTTCTTGAAGAATACCTCGCCTCATTTAGAGGATGTGTAATTGTTGTCTCGCATGACAGATATTTTATGGACAAAGTTGTCGATCACATCTTTGAATATAAAGGCGAAGGGGTAATTAAGGATTTTCCGGGCAACTATACGCAGTTAAGAGAGAAACAGCAGGAAAGTGAAAAGTCTGCATCGTCTGCGAAAATTGCGAAAAAAACCGTCATTGAAGATTCTAATGAAACTTCTGTCAAAAAAGAAAAAAAACAGGGTCTTACATTCAAAGAAAAAAGGGAATTTGAGCAGCTCTCTGCTGAGATACAGAATCTCGAGTCGGAAAAAAAACTGATAGAATCAGAACTTAGTACCGGGGAACTTAATAATGAGGTATTGATCATAAGAGCCAAACGGCATGGGGATATTATAAAATTACTGGATGACAAGGAGTTAAGGTGGCTGGAATTGAGTGAATTGTAAATTATGCCAATCGCTTGAAATTAAATGAGATAATGTACAAGATTCCAGATACTTAAATTAAATAATATTCAAATTGGGTCAAATTTTTTATCTTTAGCAATCAATACTTTAGTGAATTGGAAAAAATTACAGTTAATACTCCCGGATTCATTTCTGAGATTTTTATAGGAGAAAAATGGGGATCCGTTAACAGATTAATTCCTGAAAAAGGAGTTGTCATTATTACAGATCATACTGTAAAAAAGCTATATGGCGACAAATTTCCTGATATGCCCGTTTTTTCTTTGACTCCCGGAGAGGGAAGCAAAAAGATGGAAGTAATTGAACATCTTGCAGAACAGCTTCTTGAGGCAGGAATTGACCGTTCGGGATTTATTCTTGCTATCGGAGGGGGTGTGGTTTGTGATGTTGCCGGATTCCTCGCATCGGTATATATGAGAGGTATAAGATGCGGGTATATCTCCACCACATTGTTGGCGCAGGTCGATGCAAGTACGGGTGGAAAGAACGGAGTTAATCTTGGCCCCACAAAGAATATGCTGGGTACATTCAGGCAACCTGAATTCGTTATATGTGATCCGGTAATGCTGGAAACTCTTTCAGATGAAGAGTATCTGTCAGGTCTGGCCGAACTAATAAAGACAGCAATAATAGGTGACAGGGAGTTTTTCGATCAGATTGAACGAAGTTTTGACGATATATTGTCAAGAGACTCCGGACTTCTAACACTCCTGATAGCAAAATCGGTAAGATATAAAGGATTGGTAGTTTCGAAAGATGAGAGGGAAACCGGATTGAGACGTGTACTGAATTTCGGACACACATATGGGCACGCTATAGAATTGCAAAAGGGTTTACGTCACGGTTTTGCAGTGGCTTCAGGGATGGAACTGGCAACAGCTTTTTCGCTTGAAAAGAATTACATCAGCCAAATGGAAGCTGAAAGGGTTATCACGATGCTGAATAAATATTCGCTCCTTGGCAGACATGATTTAACTGACAATCAGCTTGAAAAGTTAATCCTTCACGATAAAAAGAAAACAGGAACAGAAATTCACTTTGTATTTATACACGGAATTGGAAAGGTTGAAGTTGAAAAAATTCCTGTTGTTGAAGTACTTGACTTTTATAAAAAATACAGAGATAAAAAAAGATAGTTATGAATTCTATTGGCGTTGTTTTCAGGGTTACCCTTTTTGGTGAATCACACGGACCAGCTATTGGTGTAACTATAGACGGCATTCCTCCCGGAATTCCTGTCAAAGCAGAAGATTTTCTACCGGATCTCAGAAGACGTCAGAGTGGAAGTATCGGAACAACTAAACGTCAGGAGCCTGACCTGCCTGAAATACTCAGCGGGGTCTTTAATGAGACAACAACTGGAGCCCCTTTAACCTTAATGACAAGAAACAGTGATAAAATATCATCTGATTATGATGAATTCAAAGATGTACCACGTCCGGGTCACGCCGACTTTGTTTCACAAATTAAGCACTCCGGATATTCAGATATGCGGGGAAGCGGACATTTTTCAGGCCGGATAACATGGGGAATGGTTGCTGCAGGTGTGATAGCAAAAAAAATTGCAGGACCCGCTGTGATATCGGCACATCTGAAATCAGCCGGAGGATCAGAGGACATTGAGAAAGCCATTAACGCAGCGATAGCCAAAAATGATTCAATCGGCGGCATTATTGAATGCATGGTTAAAAATCCTCCACAGGCAGTAGGGGAGCCCTTCTTTTATTCCTTTGAATCTGCAGTAAGCCACATAGTCTTTTCTATTCCGGCAATCAAAGGAATTGAATTCGGATCAGGTTTTTCGGCAGCTCTCATGAATGGATCGGAAAATAACGACCCGTTTATTGACAGTACAGGAAGGACTTCTTCAAATAATGCAGGTGGAATTAATGGAGGTATTACGAATGGGAATGAAATTGTATTCAGAATAGCTGTAAAACCTACTTCATCCATCGGAGTTGAGCAGACGACCTTTAATTTCAAAGGAGGCAATATGACTACACTAATGGTTAAAGGCCGACATGATACCTGTATTGCTCTGAGAATGCCGGTAATAGTTGAAGCAGCCACGGCAATCGCCATGGCTGATCTAATCCTGATTGACAGGGGTATTCATGGTCAGAGAAAAAGTTAATCTGTATAAAGAATATGTTCAACCACAGAGTAACACTACGTTAAAACGGGGTAACATTGCTTTTTAACCACAAGTTAACAATGTAACTCCGTAGTTAAATCAATATTAGTTTTGATTATAAAATTGGTTTGATTATTAGCGCTTTCCTTTTTGCTTTTATGAGCAGTCCTTGTTTCGTAGAAGAAGTTATTTTGAATCTGTTATCTATTCTGTCGCCGATTATCCAAACGATCCTTCCATCCGATTCAAGAATGAAAATATTCTCCTTATCAAATTTTGAATATTTCTTATCTATAAAATAGTCACTCAGTTTCTTCTTCTGCTTCATTCCCAGAGGGTAGAAATAATCCCCGGTTTTCCATTTTCTTATTATCATTGGAAATGAAACTTTCTGAAAATCCAGGCAGGCCATATGTGGTTCTGAAGGAATTTCATAGGTCTTGGTTATTCTGACTTTTCTTGCAGAAGTGACGCCTGGGAAAATGGATAAAGCTTCAGTACTCTCAATTTTAAATGATGTTTCATTCGGGAGTTCTCCCTCAGAAATAATAATCTCCATCCTGTTTTTGATAATTCTGTGGGTATCTGTAATTATCAAACCGCCTGTTTTACCTTCAATTACTTTGATAAGGTCGGTTAACAAAGAACCTGTAATTCCAAATGGCTTAAACAATTCAAACAGAACTGCTCTATTGTGATAGTGGTTTTTCAGAAGGGCGATATTGAAAGTTACCAACTTATCTCTCTCCTCGGAAACATTCTCTCTTAACTTTGAAATGTATTCGGATACTATCTCGCTGAAACCTGAAAATCGTTCTGCTTCCTCATTTAGAGTTGCTTCGATTGAGGGATTAATCTCTTTCAGTACCGGGATTATCTTATGACGGATTTTATTCCTTATATATTTTGTGTCAGCATTAGACCGGTCCTCACGAAAATCGATTTCATTCAGGTCACGGTAAGCCTGAATTTTTTGTCTTGTTGCAAAAAGAAGAGGTCTTACTATTAAACCGCTTAAGGGTTTTATTCCAGCCAATCCTGCCAGTCCGGTTCCCCTGGTAAGATTAATGAGCAGAGTCTCAATATTATCGTTAAGATTATGGGCAACAGCAACATAATCGTACTTGTTATTTTGTCTTATCTCTTCAAACCACTTGTATCTCATTTCCCTGGCAGCCATCTGAACCGAAAGTTTATTTTTACGGGCGTAATCTTTTGTTTCAAACCGGATAGTATAAAAGGGGATCTTATTTTCTGTTGCAAACATGCGCACAATGTCTTCATCCTTGTCAGATTCTTTACCGCGAAGTGAAAAGTTACAATGCGCAATCCCGATACCCTGCTTATTCCTGAGAAAGAGGTGGGCCATTACCATTGAATCTATACCTCCGCTAACGGCAAGCAAAACTTTATCACCTGAATTTAACAGGTTGTTTTCAGATATGAATTTTTTAAACTCCTCGAGCATTTCAGGTTATATGAAATGTAAAAATAGAAAAAGGTATCCTTTAAGAGAATACCTTTTCATTAATATTATGATTAATCTATTTTGCAGAGAGATACTCAGCTACACTTAGCTGTGTTTCTTTCATTGCTTTATCACCTTTGTGCCAGTCGGCCGGACAAACTTCGCCGTTCTCCTCGAAGAATTGCAGTGCATCAACCATCCTCATAGCTTCAAGAACACTTCTTCCGAGAGGCATGTCATTTACTACCTGATGCCTTACGATACCTTTAAGGTCGATTAAAAATAATCCTCTGTAAGCCATCGGAGATCCGACAAATGTTACATCACCCGATTCGGAATAATCATAATCACCGGCCAGTACATCATAATTTTCTGAAATTGTTTTCGAAAGGTCAGAAACAACAGGGTACTTAACACCTTTAATACCACCCTGGTTCAATTCTGTCTGCAGCCATTTCCAGTGTGAATATTTTGAATCGACAGAACAGCCTACAACAGCTACATTTTTTCCTGTAAATTCACTCAATTGTTCCTGAAAGGCAAGTAACTCTGTAGGGCAGACAAATGTAAAATCAGCAGGGTAGAAAAAGAAGACTACATATTTCTTCCCAAGGTATTGCTCTAATGAGAACCCTTCGACAATTTCACCGCCATTTATCACTGCAGGTGCAGAAAAGACCGGCGCTTTTTTTCCAACTAAAACAGCCATTTTTTTGTTTAATTTAATTTAACACTAATTTATTTATCCTATAGTTAGGACAATTAAGATAAGGAATTGTTCATTACCTGTATGGAATTACCGCAGGAGAACCCGGCTCAAAATTAGCAGGCCTCAGAAGCTGTTCTCCGGAAATATTTACTGGGGAGATCCTAGAGTAAACCGGAGGATTCGGAAAGTAACCAATTCTAATTTGCAGGGTGTTAAAAACCAGGTTATCATTCCTGATCCGGATCCCAATACCAATACTTGAGAGAGCATAACCATTTCCTAATTTCTCAGTAGTTCCTGAGAGAAATGAAAAATCAGTGAATCCGAAAAAGGCAAACCTGAAACCATAAAGATTTACCGGACTAAATAGAACTGATTCAAGACTTACGGATAAGCGCTGAGTACCAGTTACGGAGTCATTCTGGAAACCTGAGAAACCATTTTCATTTATGAACTTAAGGTATTCATTGGTATATCTTCCAAATCCCCGCGTATAATGCAGGTAGACAAAATTCCGGATGCGTGATCGCCCGATGTTCATTAAATTTGAAAAATAGTTTACACCCAGCGTCAAAAGTCCCTGTTCAGTATTCTGTTTATTAATATAGGTCGACAAGCCACCATAAGTATAAAAATAACCTAATGGTCTGCTCGTTCTTCCAAATGAAGCTTCTCCACCAAGATATGTTCTCTGTTTGAATTCATTAAACTCCCTTCCAACAGTAAATTTAAAAAGAGCGCCATACGGTATATCCTCTGTACGTCCATAACCATAAATCAGATTTGTTTTAGCATATTTCTGGATTGATAAAGCCGCTGATGCCAGGAACATCTTGTATTTCTGAAGATTATGAAATGATTCAGGTAGTATGAGAGGGTGATTGAACACATTATTATTTGTGTAACGGGCACCGATAATAATCCTCGATACTGACTCTTTGTTTATCAGGAATGATCTTGATAACCAGTAATCCTGTAAATTGTACTTGAGAGGAGCGGGTATCTGCATTGTGTCGAGATCTTCAGAAGTATACATCATTCTGACTGATATGCCTCCTGCATATTTTGTAGATGAGCTGACGAGTTTGCGACTCAGGTCAAATCCATATGTTTTTTCTCCAAGCCCATGAAGAAAGAAGACATTCAGATCGATAAAAGATTTGGCGATGTTGTTGGCCAGATAATGTGCTCCGAATCCGGGTGATTCGGGAAGAGTATTATTATAAGGCATATCCAATCCGAATTCCTGCCCCATTCCGAAAATATTCTTATCAAATACTGAAATAGCCCCCTTTTTCAGTCCCCTGTACTCATATGAGCCGCCGATTGAATAAACATCCTTCGTGAAGACTTCAACATCTGCTTCGTCATCTGATACCGGGAGAACTACAATACGTGCATCATCGATATACGGAAGTTGCCTGAGTAAGCGCTCATTATCACTTAATGTCAGAGGAGAAATTATATCACCTTCACTAAAAATAAGGTTCTTGCGGATAATATTCTCATTTGTATTGAAATGTGTCTTGTTCAGAAGGTTTTCAATCTTGCTTGGCCCGTCGGCAACCGGATTATTTATATTGCTGCCAAAGACCTTAAGCCTGTGTATCGTGATCTTCCTGATCCTCTTTCCAGTGAAGCTCTTATAACTTGCATCGCTTGATCCTGTAAACTGCTTTTTGAAAGTTGTATCAGTATTTACGATAACAAAGCTGTAGAGTCGTTTTGTAAGCTGATTTTTCGAAGCCCTGGCTTTAAGTGAATCAAAGAAGATTAAGTTTTTGTCTTT
>Ga0302271_10002464_pt1 | contig 16647 bp, 7 predicted proteins | sample III_Bog_N1_1_FD_198767 | JGI IMG/M metagenome (GOLD analysis project Ga0302271, IMG submission 198767) | Peat permafrost microbial communities from Stordalen Mire near Abisko, Sweden - III_Bog_N1_1 | ecosystem: Environmental > Terrestrial > Soil > Wetlands > Peat | place: Sweden: Abisko...
CCCCGCCCCCCCCCCCTTTTCACAACTAAATCAAGTATCATTTATTATTTTTTTGCCAGTTTCAAAAATAAAAAAAATCTTCCTTGTTCTTTATTTTCTGAAAGAATGTTGTTCTTTTTTTGGAAGGCTATTCAACATTCCAGAGATTCCTCCTTCTACTAAAAGAAACTGATTTCATAATATTCTAAAATCTTTATCTTGCTTAGCTAATCAACTTTGCTTTATCATTCACACTACATGCTAAACAATCAGCTTTTAGATTATCAATAACACAGCAAAAGAGATTATTTAATGCTTTCTTTCAAAATTTTCCAATTATTTTTTGTTCTGTTTTAATAGTGAGGATGCTAAATAATATTACTCACACCTTGAGAACAGAGTAAATGTCTATTGAAGATCTTGATAGCGATATTACTCTGTTCAGTGGCTGATTACATGGTTCTAAGAAAAATGATACTACTTTCGATCTAGAGCTTCTCAAAGAAAATATTTCAAACATAATTGAAGAAAACAATCAAATTACCAAACGATTCAAGCATCTTTTTTCTTTCTTTCTCGCTTATACATAAAAAAAATTTCAAAAAAAATAACTTAGACAGCTCAAGTGAATAATAGACTGCTGATATGTGAGTTATTCTCAATTATTCTTATAAACACTTAGTGGATGTTGCAATAATATATGTAATCAGCAGTGCGAACAGCCAATAGTTGATTAGTTTCATCCTTTCAATGGGAGACTATTCCATTGGAAACCACAAAGTCAATCTAAGTCAGCTATCTTCTCAAAAACTTACTCAGATTATCAAGTATTCTCCTTCTAATTAGCTGCCATCACTAGCTTTACAACTTGACTGATCATTGCTATTCCTTATCTGTTATACAGGTAGCCAGTTTCAGCTTTGTCGTTACTTGATTAATTTATTTTTGATAAAATAGCTTTAATTCCTTCGATTTTCAGACAAACTATTACTTAAAATTCTGTGAATGTTTGGAAAACCAACAATTTTGACATAAAATAATGAGATTTCAATCTCTTCATATCACAATCTCTTCATATCACAATCTGCTTCAATCTCAAGTAGTTCAAAGAGCAAATGGAATCGCTTTTTTTCTTTTACCATTCCTTGATATGTATGTCCTTCAATCATCCATGAATTATGTATGACCTTTGTAACATAAGAAATCAACATTTTTATGAGCTCATTTCTAATAAAATAGTATTATTCTTACTTTTTTTTATTTATTTTTTTAATTTTTATTCAGATGAATGTTCATTCATAGTATTTCGATCATTTTTGCCACTTGAAAATCTTTTTCTGTTTCCAATCATAAGGAGTTTACTCTCAACTTCCCTCCAAACAACTGTGAATTTTTATACATAAACATGCATCTTAACATATTTCTTTTGACAAATGCATTCATTCCATTCATTTTTTCCATGGGTGGATGTTTAGATGCTGGCTCTCCAAAAGTCTACTAGTTTTTTTCTTCAACAGAAAAGCAGAATACGATAAGAAAAGGTTATCAAAAAATAGTAAAAAGGAAGTTAATCATTGGTAAGTTATCAAGTTCTTCTACTAAAACTGCCCTCCTACAAGGAACTATTGTTGTTCGAGCTATACAATTTATCAAAAGCAAGCCATATTTAACTCTAATTTGAGTATTCCTGTGAGCAATATTTAACTTGCTAAATCTGATTACTCTCTGATCATTATACAGTACCTCTCTACTAGCTGGAAGATAACTGGCTATTACTACATATCTAACTATCCATTTTATCTCAAGATCTTAGCTAAATATCCTCTTTCAATTCTGCAACTTTTTGTAATTTCATTAAAATTCCAAATAATTTCTGCTCTTCAAGGATCTGCGGCTTTCTAGTCATTAAGTGTCTCAGATAAAGTAGCCAACACTTGATTATCTCAGGAATAAGCTATTTTCAAGCATATCATTAATCAACTTTACAGTCAATGAAAGAATATCTCCTACTTCTCTTCTTCCTTCATAATTTACCTCAAATCAAGGAGAAATTAAAAAATGATTCTTGATATACATTTCTTAATTATTCATACCCCTCAACCAATCAATCCCTTTACACCAATATTGCTATTTCTCAATTGTAGCTAGATGTGCTAGAGCAAATAGGAGATTTTTTAAACAGTGACAGGTTATCTAATGGAGATTGATTCTTCAAAATCAATAAAGAGAGCTTGGTTCTATCAAACTAAGTCATCACAGAAAATAATTTATGTCCTTTGTGCGAATGTGCTCATGATCATTTCTTAATCTCCTCAAAGGATCTAATAGCTGCTAACATCAACTTACAGCTTCCAAATCTAGAACAATAATAAAGCCAATAATTAAATTCGCTGGAGTTTTAGTGTGTTAATAAACTATTTAATTTTGTTTACACCAAAGAAAAGAGTTTGACCATCTTTCTCCCCACCTTAACAAAAACATTAAGTCTCCTTTCAAATATGATGACTAACTGAAATTCATTCATAATTCAGTAAGAACATCCTTTAAAATACACTTTTCACATGTATGCTAGGAATCTTTATCAGAAACAATAACTGTAAACAGTTTTACCATATGCTGAGCAGGTAGGATCCCAATTGTTTTCAGAATAGTTTAATCAGATTATTTAATAGGTCCTATTTATTTCCTCTTTGTTCTTAAAAACCTAGTTAAATTTTTAAATATCTTTCTTGCAATCGAAATCGAGTTGTAAGTGGTCAATAAAAACAATCTTTTTCCTTATTTTTCTTTTCTAATAGTTTTTCAACATAAATATTTGTTATTATTTAAAATATAATTGATAATTACCTCTTCTTTTAAATAAGAAACTATCTTCTCTAATAATACCATTGCTATTATTCAATTCAAATAAGAATTTCTAAGCAAGTCATTACTTTATTATCTTGTGGCTAAAAGAGAGACCCTCAAAATTAATTTTTAGAAAATAACCTATTTTTATTGTGTAAATTGGATAATCTGTTCTCCCAAGATATGATCAATAACAATGACAGAGGAAATCAAAATTACTTACATTCTATTCATTCAACAAGCATACTTCAATAAAACAATGTACTTTAAATTATTTAATTATTTCTTAGGGAATAATTATTAGTTTTATAAATATAATTTTATTGTAATTAATTTATTTTTACTTCCTCAATCTTTTTTTTGAAAGATCTAGATAAAAATATAAATTTCCAAATTAATTATTTCAGTAACAAAACAAATCTAATGTTTGTAATTTGTGGGATAAAGCAGGATCTTTCAAATTGTAAGCATTGATTTGTTCACTTTTCCCATTTCTCAAACAATCATTATTTTTTTTTTAATAAGTTCTTTCTAATCTTAACTTATTGATTCTTTTTTTCTTGTTTAAAGAAAAACAAGATATTTTCAATACTAAATAGATTTTGGAAGTCGAAAAGGAAACTAGTAGTTTTTTATTTCAGGCATAATAAAAGAAGATTAAAATGCCCAACTAATGAGATTAAGAATTAGAAAAACAAATTCAAAAGAAAATAAACTGCTGAAAAAAACAAGATGAGTTTGAGATCTTTTTTTCTTTCCCTTCTTTTCTAGCTACTAATACAACTATCTCTCTCGGGTAATGACCTTTCATATAAACCCTGTAAATAACATTCTTTTTAACCTTTTCAGAAGAACAATTGATTGCTCGAGAACTCACAGATTATGTCTTTGATAATACATAGACAGACTCTTGGTTTGCGAATAAAGTCTATTCTTGCGGAGTGAATTCCTTTGTAGACTACAGTAATAGAACTTTTTTAGGAATGCTCGGAAAAAATGAAGCTCCCTCAAAACTTTTATTGGCCTTCCTCCTCATTGGAGTCTATCAGTCAGATTTGATATTCTAATGTATAATAAGTTAGACTCAGGAAAGGATTATCTAGAAATCTTACTAGACTCAATTGTTTAAGGAACTTATGATAAAACTGAGACAGAAGGCTTTGCGATTTGTAACACTTAGGATTATTTACTTCTCTATAATAAGAATCTGACACATAATGCAAGCTCTATCACTGTGACTATTAAAGCTGCAACAAATGAAAATTATGATGATGAAGGATATTCAATGAGGAATTTCTTTCTGTATGTTGACACATGCGATATTTCTTGTGAAACTTGCTATGGACCTACAAATGTAAGTATTTTGTAATACAAACAAAGTTAGAATTAATTATTTAACTGCTTTTATAGGAAAAATGCTTGACTTGTCCACCTTTTTCAACTAAAACAGGGGATTCTTGTTCATGTAATACTGGATATGTCTCTTATTTATATACTTGTGTGGTAGATTGTCCAACAGGATACAAAAAAGTCAAACAGAATTCAACCAACTACTGTCTTATAAATCCATGTTTTACCAACTGTGATACTTGTGATTCTACAAATAAGGTTTGTGGGTCTTGCAGTTCTGGATATTTCTTATACGAAGGAATTTGCGTTACTTCATGTCCTCCTTCTTCATCGCTCACTGACTCGACATGAGTTGATTTCTCAGCTGTGTTAACTAGTAAGAAATAACCCACAAAAATAATTAAGTTAATCTTTTTGTTGTTATTGCAGATCCAGGGTATTTGATAAAAAACGGTCTAACTTCAGATTCATTTGGCGAGAGTGAAATTAAAAGCTATGGAATTACAGTTTCTGGTTTTAAAGGGTTTAAAGGTTAGTAGGATTCAACTGCGATGACTACATAGTGTGGATAAAATCATCATCTCCTAGGAGGATCTTTTCTTTCTGGAAATAATGCACAAATAAATATGTCATATTCAAATTTGTAACAAAATAGTTTATTTTTTCTATCAGCATGATTTTTACCTTGCAACATAAAAGAACAGAGAATGAAAATTTGATTTTGTTTTCTCTCTCTAGGGCTCCTCACTGGTCTGTGAATATAGGATATTTGTTTATGAAAATTGACTCTTGGGATACTGAACATTCTTATCTAACAGTTGATAATACAAATCTTGTAAGCAATGTTATCTATAATACTAGTTAAATATCAAATTACTGTGGACTTGATTATTATGAGGACTTTCCTGACCATATTAATGTTAACTTTACGCACTCGGCATCAACAATGACAATTGTGTTATCAAACAATTTAGATGAGAGTGTGTATAACGAATCATTTGGAATTAGAGATCTATTCATCTTGGTTGATTATGTAAGTTATCATGACCCTTAATTCTTTTAAACCCTTTTTGTAATTAGTGTCCTGAGAACTGTTCAGTATGCGATGCATCAGGTTGCACAACTTGCTCAGATAGTTATATTCTCTTCTACAAAAGATGTCTTGCTACTTGTCCAAGTACGTATTATTAGGCAGGTTCAACTTGCTAACCATGTGATAGCATATGCAAGAACTGCAGCGGGACAAGTAAGTTCAATTAATCTAATAAAATTATTTTAAAATGGCATTTGTTTATCAGGCACGGCTTGCACTTCTTGCAAAAGCTCAACTTATTTATCTGCTTCAACTTGTGTTGCTACTTGTCCTGATTTGTATTGGGCAAACACTTCTTCTCTGACTTGTGATCAGTGTGATTCTAGTTGTTATACTTGTGTTGATCCTGGTAAATGATGTTAATGTTAATTAATTTATTAACTTTAATATTTAATTAGGCACTTCTTCTTCTTGCACAGCTTGCTCTGGTTTCAATTACCTTTACAACAATACATGCAAGTCATCTTGTATCACCAAATATTACAAAAAGACAGGTAAAATATCTATTGAATTTAAAATTTATTGGTAAACTAACAAAGACCAAAAACTATTATTATCAGTGACAAATAACAATACATGCGAACAATGCGACGCAACTTGCAAGGAATGTAGTGGACCAAGCTCATCAGATTGTCTTTCATGCAGCTTGCCTATGTATTATTAAGCAACTCCAAAAACTTGTGTTCCAACCTGCAACTCCAATTAGTATTCAAATAACTCGCTGGCTTCTTGCTAAGACTGTGATCCAACTTGCACAACTTGTGGTTCAGACCTTACAAACTGCTTAACTTGTTCAGGAATCTATTATCTCCAAACATCTACTTCATAATGTGTTACTTCCTGCTAGTCGAATCAATACGAAAAAATTGCTCCAAATATTTGTTAGGAATGTAATTCAAATTGTGCCTCTTGCAGTGGTTCATCCACAAATTGTTTAAGTTGTGGTGGCTCGCTTTACTTGAATACTCTGACTTCAGTCTGTGTTCCTGTTTGTCCTAGCAACACATATGCAAATTCACTAAACAACATTTGCACTTCATGTCATAGCACTTGCAATACTTGTTCTGAAGGAACAGATTCCGACTGTCTCACCTGTGTAGCTCCTTAGTAGTTTTTCTTTGATCATAGATGTCTGACCACATGTCCAAATGGGTTCTCAGAAAATGCTTAAAATACTTGTGATTCCTGCTCAAAATTTACTTCTCTAGGCTGCTAATCTTGCTACCCGACATGCCAGACGTGCTCTCCATTTTAGATATCCATAAATTCAAATTAATGCTTACTTTGTTTTTCTTCTCGCTATTACTCCAGCGGCCGATGCTACTGCAGAGATGCTGAAGATATCAGAATGACATTTTACCAATGTAGCTACCAAGACTAAGCAGTTTTAGACATCCTTTTATCGAGTTTGACACCCATTTTAAGCATTAATTTTGGAAAAATTCTTTCGGATGTTAGCGATTATGCTCCTCTGACTGATTCTCAAGCAATATGTGTTTAGATTTTCCAAGCAGATAGTCTAACTCTTCTCGGATCTAGTTCGAGCTGCCAAATAAATGGCTAATACATTTATGTTTCTCTCGGTAAAATAATTTACCAAACAAGCGAAATTTATATTTTAATTGTTTATTTAGATGCTACTTCCTAAGTGTATGATGGTGATTTTCTCTAATTGATCCCAGGCGTCTTGACTTTCAGTACTGATCCCTTGACAAATATAAACACTTTTCTAAATAACGTAGTCGTTTAAGAAGCTCTATCAGGGACTTAAGTTGAATATACTTACAGTTTAGAAGGAGATTCTTGCGTTGACTACACAATTTCCTTGAAAAAGATCACTCAAGATAGCTCAAGAGGATTTAAGACTGTTACTTGGTCACTTCTTAATTACGATAGCTCCGACTCAGTAGACGTTGCAATGGCTCAGGTAATCAGCAGCGCGAACAGCCAATAGTTGATTAGTTTTATCCTTCCAATGGGGACTCTTCCACTGGAAACCACAAAGTCAATATAAGTCAGCTATCTTCTCAAAAACACTTACTACAATTCCCAAACATTCACATTCAAATTAGTGGCCGTCACTAGCTTCACAACTGCACTGACAAATAATATTCCTTCTCCGTTATTTAGGTATATAGTTTCAGCTTTAGTTCTTTGACTAATTTGATTTTTTTTTTGTGAAACAGCTTTAATTCCTTTGATGTTTAGACAAACTTTTTCTTAAAATATTGTGACATGTCAGGAAAACTAACTATTTTAATATAAAATATGGACATAAAAGTGTCTTCTCCACAAGCGACATCAATATCTATTACTTCGATGAGCAACTCGAATTCCTTTTTTTCTTTTACCCTTCCTAGCTATTCCTTTTAACCATCCATAAATTATGATCTTAATGTAAAACAAATACAATATTGTAAAATACTATTAACATTTTAATCATTTCTTCTTTAGTTTTCTTAAAATCATTATCTCTTGATCTTCTATTTGCTTTAGATTCATATCTAGAAGAGCACTGATTCATCTGTATTTACAGATTAAGTCCTTTCAATGTATGTGACACCTTCTCCTTTAATTGTTCGCATTGATGGAGGAAATTTCTAACTGGATTATCGAAAGACATTGACTTCTACTGCTACTTTAAGAGATCGAGACGTTCAAAGCTCCAGTGATGATTAATAAATTACTACCGCTTGGAGCTGTGCGAATCCTGTTGACCAATCCCCTTGTAGTGATAAGAATGGCAATTTGCTATCATTCTCTTCTGGTACATAGGTATCTATCCCAAAGAGATCTTTTAACCCTTATACTTCTATCCAATTAATACTTCTTGGAACAAAAGGTTCTCGATCAGCAAAATCTTCGATCTATGTTAGTTTTTAAGAGTTCGACCTTCCATCTGTTTCTGCAATAGTTACCGTAACCGATCCATTCTCACAGACTATCAATTTAGATGAAGAAATATTATTGAACTTGGAATACGACTCTTCTGTTAATACTGACATTCTTTCGTATTCAGGCACCCTCACTTACAACGACAACACAGTCGGAGTCATTAGTTTCGATTATGTTACCCTTAGGTTCAGGCTTTGGGACATCTACTCAAGCTTCGATCGCACAATACTGCCTCTTGAAATACGCTTTTCTGTATACAATCCTAACTACTTTATGCCAAGCATAACCATTCTTGAGTTTACTCTCAACTTTCCTCCAAACAACTGTGTCTTTTCATACACAAAAAACACATCTCAAAGCATTGCTCTCACAACTGTATTTACTCTTTCTATGGACGGATGTTCGGATGATGACTCTCCAGTAGTCTACTAGTTTTTCTTCTACAGCAGCCAAGCAGAATACGACTAAGAAAGGGTTGTCCCACAAATTGTCAGAAGAAAGTAAATCATTGACAAGCAGTCAAGCTCTTCCACAACGACTGTCCTCCCCTCAGGAACTATTATTGCTTTAGCAATGGCGATTGACCAAAAGCAAGCCATATTTAACTCGACTTTGAGCATTTCAGTGAGCGATATTTCACTTGCTGAGTCCAATTACTCACTGCTCATCTCGTAATACCTCTCCACAAGCGGGAAGACAACAGATTAGTACATATCTTAGCTTTCCATATTAGCTTAAGATCTGAGCCAAAGATCGTCTTTTAATTCTGCTGCCATAATCTCATAAAAAAACTAAATAATTACTGCTCTAAAATCATCAGTAGCCTCGCTTTCACTGTCTTCCCAATTCTCAAGCGTTGCTGATAAAGCAATCAACAGCCTGATTAGCTCTGGAATAACCTATTCCTAAACTCAACAGCAATCAACGTTGCAGTCCATGAAAGATACTCTCACCTCTCTCCTTCCAACTCAATTTACAACTATACAAAAAGACATTAGAAAGTAGTAGTTGACTGACTATTTGTTCATTACTCACAGTCTATCTACCAACTAATACTTAAACTCCACATTAACTATTTCTCAATTGTAGTTGGATGTGGTAGAGCAAATCGGAGATCTCTTGAACAGCAATAGCTTACCTAATGAGGGCTACTTCAAAATCATACATGATAACTTGGTTCTATCAAATTAAGTCATCACTGAAAAAAATTTATGCGCTTATTACAAGTGCACTCAAGACAATTTCTTTGATTCCCAAGATAGTTCAAGTACCAGCTAGCCTACAATATACACTCTGCAATTCTAATCATTCAAAGAAGATCCATATTACCAAGACACTAGTCTGCAGAATTACACAGATACATTAAGGTAATATACAAATGACACTCTTGTGAAATACCCGATTATTAAGCCTTTGATTAAATCTGACGGAGCTGTAGTGAGTGTTAATAAAACCCTTAATTTAGATTACACCGAATAAAGCAGTGCTGCACTCAGAAGATAGCTGACCAGCTCAGTTAAAACAACCAATCTTACTTGCATCTCAAAGATGACCACTGGTTGGAGTACATCGAATTGCCAGCAAGAATATTCATCAAAATAGAAATTATTTTCTTGTGTATGCTAGGAAGCTTATCCAACAACGATTGTTGACAATTTAGAGAATCTGATCCTCAATAAAAACTTATAAACTGCCTTTTCTAGCCAAGGATTATCGAATATCTCAAATTGGACAAATTTCTACTGTTACATTGCATTTTGGCTCATACTCACAAAAACGACAGCTCTCATTACCTTATTGATCAAGGGAAGGAATATGGACTTAAACCATGCAAAACTAATGGACTTAAACCATGCAAAACTAATGATCAAATAAGCCTCTGGAAAAATCTCACCAATTCTATCAGATAAAGTAGTTGACAGTGAAGGCGATGATAAAAAACATGATAAATCTTAAAAAAAGAAAAGAAGATAAAAATAGCTTCACAATAAAAGTGAAATGACTTTTTCTCGATAGATGTCATGTGAAGTAGAGAACAAACATCAAAGAATGGAAATTATTTTTAATAAGCAGGCAACTTTAGTTCAAGAAATTGCTATTTCTCATAGTGCTGAAGAGCATCTACAACCATTATCTAAAGAAGATGACTAACTAACCTAGCATTCTCCAAAATGTAAAGATACTAATTGTTCTATTATAGAATAGAATTCTGCAAAAAAAGAAGAAAAAAGCAAACAATCTCTAAGCGACCAACAATCCGAGATTAACAAGGAATACCTTGAAAGTTTCTAGTTCATTGATAAATTCAGACAAGTCTTGTATTTTCATAATTTTTTCAATATCTTCTTGATTTACGACTCTGAGATGTCTCGACCATATCGATTCGCTACTTTCTACGTGAGGATGATTCACTCTTTGACTGTTGGTATTGTCTATTCCAGCTAGTATTCTCAAGGTGAAATGATTGTCCTCTCAATCGTCAACAGCATTATTATAGCTGTAGCTTTGAAAATCTTCGAGTTGCTAAGCAATGTTAGAGGAGTTGGAAAGAAACTATCCTCAATATTCTTGATGGCGTTGCTGATATTCTATTATTACTTGATTCTCTCAATAGTTAGCGGACAAGATTATAGTGAATCTAATACAGCCATGATATCGTATCTGATCATTTTCGTTACAGATCTGCTAGTGGTAGCAACTATCATTTCAATTGTCCTTCGATACCTAGCGATTTATGTGCTACATTATTGGAAAACACTAAAATACTGGAAATAGATATTTGACTTCCTGAGACTTCAGCTTATCTTAAATGAAGTCATGAAACATTGAAAAATATTTAAGTTATCTTTAAGATTTGTAGTTTTTCATTTTAGGTGTTAATAGTAATTTAGAGTGATTTATATCAACAAATATTTGATTATTTTGGCGTAATTAATTTTGAATCAAGTTTTTCATAGAATACCAAACTATTGATGACAGTAAATCATCTGAAAAATTTAGACTACAAATAAAGAGAAACAAAGGATAGATAACTAACAGGATTCGATACTTGCTTTCAGGAGTCATGACTTTCCAAGACATTTAAAAAGTATCCAAAATCAAAAAAGAACTCTCATCGACATAAAATTGTAAAATAATACTATCCTTCATCAAAAAGAAAACACATAAGTGAAAGCAGATGCAGATTTAGGGATAACAACTGGATTCCGCGATACTACGAAATCAAAAGATTTACAAAGTGTCTTAGGAGTTCAAACAATCAGAGAAGATACTCTCAAAAAAGGTATGAAATCTATTGCAGATCTTAATGTAAGCAAAAGCAAAGAAAATAATATAAATTAATTGAAATAACTTTATATCTATATTGAAAACTTCTTTGATAGAATTACAGAGATTAGAAGCCAGCATTGACGCTACTCTTCCCTAAATGTATCATTTCATGGGTGTTGAAAATGAAGATTTCTTACTGCTATTATACAAATATGAGGTATGATAAGATTGTGATTTTTTATTCTTGTTTTTTTAATTAAAAAAGAGAAGACTTAATTAATTAAATTAATTGTTGTTCTTTTTGGTATATTACTAATTCGGCATTCATTTTTGTTTTGATAATTAGCTGAATAAAACAAAGCAGATATTTTATTATTAGAATACAAAAAAATAAAATTGTAAAGGTAGACCAGTTTCTTATTGATTCTGACGGAATCCTGTGGGGATTAGGGATTGAGGTTTTAACACTTCTCATAACTGAAAAATAACGAAACAGTGAATAATTAATTAATTGCGCAAAAAAATAAACGGACAAAAAAAAGGATAAATATTATCGATATTTGAATATTTAGGCTAATTCTATTTTAAATATCCTTTTTTCCTTTGTTCATTTATCTGAAATTTAAGATTGAAGATATACATAACGTCTCAACAATTTAAATATTGCTGTTAAAAAATCCTTTTTTTTTCTTCTACTTTTTTCTTCCCTTCCCTGAACAAATCAAATAGGGCATACAGCAATGTACGTACACTGATACAATATGCCTCACAAGCAAGAGAAAATACAAAAAGCAATCTACATTTATGCTATTTTGTTTTTTTTGTTACAAATATTATTTGTTTTTCTTTGTTATTTGATTTTTATTAAAATGTGTGTATTTGTTCATTTATTTGAGTTTTTTATTTGAATTTTAATTTTATTTAAATTTTTATTTTGAATTTATTGATTTTTTTCATTGGAAAAATAATCATGATTTTTTAATATATAATTAGAATAGATGCTCTAGCTTTGGGAATAGGTATTTTTGAAGGGTTTGTTGAAGACAGCAACGAGGGGCTTAGCGTTTCTATTTACTCAATATCCAGCTGTAGAGGTTCATATGTCGAAGGTAAGGAATAGATAATCTACGGGATGGTAGCAGGCAGATAAACCACAAAGTATTTGTGTCTGAATGTACCTAGACTTGAATAATATTTTATGCATCTGCTACTGCTAGTATGGGAAATCCATGTGCTAATATTTTACTACTAGCTCTAAAAACTAACTATTCCTTCTTCGAGCACATGGGACTACAAACTATTGTACAGGCTGTGTCTGTGTGGGCGCGCGAGTGATTTAAGTTTGAGATTAATTTTTCAAATTTCCTAAATTGTTTTGATAATTAAATAATTTATGAAGAAGTTTAATTTCATCAAGACCGCCTTGTAGATTTTAAAAAGATAACAAAAAAAAAGCAAATTATTAAAGGATAAGCTGGGGATGAAAGAAAGAGGGGATATGGCTAATAACAATAATGAAAATCAACTTCCTTGGTTTTGCAATATTTTTTTTCATTTTGATTTGTGTATTTTCATTAATTCGTAAATGTGCAACATCAAAGGATGAGAAATGAAAATATGAAAAAAGTAAGCCTTTATTGAAGCTTTCAAGTATTTACTCTGAATTTTTGTAATTCTTGCTCGTATTGTGTCAACCAATATCTTTAAAACTATTTTAATCTCATAATTGCTTGAATGTATTTGTTCAGTGAAAAACTGTATAAATATCATTTCGTTTTTTTTTAGTATTTTTAACTGAATCAAAAGTTTGAGATTCCTTATCAATTTTGACTTATTCCCCCCCCTTTGGAAGTTGTTAATTTCGCAGCCAAAAAAGCAACATTCTTAAGATAATTAAATCTCGCGGAATGAAGACAGACAATAACAACTTCAACTACTTTGGTAGTAATTACAAGCAGCCATAATAAGAAAAATACTAATCGAACCAGCTTGACAATTCGAGAGGATCAAAGAGTGATGAGAAAAAGAAATTCTTGTTTTAAGAATAGTTCTCTCATCATTCCTCGTCTCTTTCTACTCCTTTGAAAGAAGAATCCACTCAAACTGAAGAGCGCTTATAATAATCATTTCGTAAGAGAATGTTTTACTAATAACAAGAACCACAAGGACGTTATGAAGGTAAGCAAGGGATCAATTAATAGAAAATAATAATAATTATAGATGAGTTATCACTCACTTTATCCTTTTTATTTTTCTTTCAAAAGGTGAGTTATTGGAAGGTAAAAAACATGGCAAAGGCAAATTTACAGGCATCGGAGGAAGTATTTATGAAGGAAATTGGTTTGAAGGATCACCAGAAGGATATGGTACTCTAGAATTGAATAACGATAAGGAAGCAACCTGGATAAAGAGCATAACCACATTTGGATTGAAGACCATGCGTTGCTAAGCAACTAATCCTTGTATTTTGACTATCTACAAAGGGAACTGGAAAGATGGAAAAATTTATGGATTTGGAATAGCTGTGTATTCTTGCGGTGACAGCTATGAAGGAGAATTTGAAGGAGGATGTAGGAACGGATGTGGGAAATATGTTTTAATGGAAGGGATGGAATATTAAGGTCACTGGAAGGACGATCTGTTCCATGGAGAGGGATAACTCAAGGATAGCACAGGGATTGTGTTATATCAAGGGGTAAAAGGACACAGAATCTATCATTAGTCTTATCATTTTTACTCATTGAATTTTTTCTATTTTTCTTCCTCAGCATTGGAGCTAAGGGTTGAAGAACGGATTTGGATAAGAGAACTTCCTCGATGGAAATCGCTTTCTTGGGCTATTTCTGAATGGGCATCGTGAAGGGAGTGGGATATTGAGTGGATCAAGTGGTGAATAGATTGAATGCGTCTGGGATCAAGGCAAACCAAGTTCACATTGTTCGATTCTCTACTTAGATCAGTCAATATATTCTGGAGATCATATGCAATTTATGAAGCACGGATAAGGCAAAATTGTTTATGCCAATGGAGAAGTTTACAAAGGGCAGGTAAATTCAAGATATATTGAGAAACATTGATTGAGAAGAGGTAATCTTATATTGACTCTATTACTTCTTTTCTTCTTCAGTTTTTAGATGACAAGAAGCAAGGCTATGGTGAGTACAGATATTACAATGGAGCTGTGTTTCAAGGTGATTGGAAGTATGATTCAATCTAAGGGAACGGCATATATATTTTCGAAAATAAAGAGAAATATGAAGGATAGTTTAGAAACAGTAAACCCCATGGAATTGGGATGTATTCATATTAAAATGGAGACACCTACAAAGGAGTAACTGATAAATCAAGAGATAGTTCATTATCTAAATAATATTGGTTATTTTATTAGTTTTGGGCAGATGGTTGCTAGCATGGAAAAGGCATTTACAGATATTCTGATGGCTCATATTTCGAGGGAACTTGGAAAGCAGGTCAACGTGAAGGGTATGGGATCTTAGTAGAATAGAATTAAGTATGCTAAGGTGATTGGGTGTAGAATCAACTTGTCAAAGGAATTCAAAGCAACAAGCAGAATAACGAAACATACTCTGGAAGTTTCAGGAATGGATAGGTAACGAGTATTACAAATAAACAAAATTACTGTTTATTCTTAAGGTTTACTTCATCAAATTCTTTATTTTCTCATGAATATTTTTGGTTAGAGGCATGGCTATGGGGAGATGAGCTTTGAGAATGGGGATAAATATCATGGGTATTGGTAAAATAACAAAAGAAATGGGAGAGGTTCTCTCTTCAAGCTAGATGGAACGATAGAACATGGTTTCTGGGAAAATGACAGCAAAAAGAGATAGGAATTGATAGGTTAGCAGTCACGATAGCAAGAAGAAGCATAAAACAATGAGAACAATGCTGCTGTTGCTGATACTGAACATCCTGAGGAATTAAAAGTCTCAGAATAATATCTCACAGAAAAATCAAGAAAAAACTAAGAATCTTATCTGTGCGAAAATAAACATAAGAATACAATCGATTTAAGTGAATTGTAGGAATTAAGCAGTCAAATAGACAGATTGACATTAGATCTAAATGCACTGTATTAATACAACAGCAATATCTAAGCCACAGAAGATCTTTCATTAGATGTTCTTGGTTAATAGCCCTGAAACTGAAACAATGCATAATGAAACAGAGAAAAAAATAGAGAATATTGTAGAAAATTAAGAAATTTATTGATATTGTAGATAGATTAAAAAAAGAAAAAAAATTATTTGTTTTATATTGATGTGCTATCTAGCAATTGTTTTTTTAAAAATATGAGCAAATCAAAATATGAGCTTTATGGTGATAATTTTCACAAGATGATTGAATCATCCTTCCGCCCTCTGCCCTCTTGTCTGCACATTTACAAAAAATAAGCCAACAATCATATCAAAATCAAACCTTCAGTATCTTCTTTTTTCCACAAAAAGATTGCCATGTTTTATTATTAGCTTACTGAACGCTCTCGTACCAAAAAAATGATGAAAAAACCTTAAAAAATATCTTTGGAAGAAAAAATAATTAAAACTAATAAGAAAAGATTTTGAGAGTTAAATAAGTTAAAGTAAATATCTGCATTGAGTCAAATCCATCGAAAGAATGTATCAGATAACTTGATAAATAAGCTAATAGAAAGAGCAAAGTATGTTTATTCAAGATATATTTTTTTTTTTGATTTATCCCAAGAAAAAGTTTATTATTACACCAACGAACTGCAGAATTATTGATTGAAAATTTAAGATATTTGTGATTCTTTCCTTGGGAATAAGCACTACCACTAGATGAAAGCTTTTGAGAAAGATATCGCATTGCTTGTATGGTTATTCATTTTAATTATTTCGTTTATCTATTCTTTTTCCCTGACGTCAACAAAAATCAAAAAAACAAGAAGTAAAATACACAAGAAAAACAATACTTGATCCTTCGATACTTTTTCAAGAACTCAGTCTACAGATCTATCAATAGCAGACGAAGAAAATGGGAACAAATAACTACATATTTTCAATTGGATTCTTATTGCTGACGTTGCTCTATGTGCTGACATTTATCTACATGGTAACTCGACTGGGGAAACAGCGAATGAGAGAGCGGATACTGTTTAGCGCAATGCTAGCTTATATTTTCATGAGGATTTGCATGATAGGTAATTTTACACTCTACTCACTGAGTGTAGT